>JGI24158J21664_10004261_pt1 | contig 18345 bp, 9 predicted proteins | sample Ectturendosymbi3_FD_21664 | JGI IMG/M metagenome (IMG submission 21664)
AGGGCCAGGCAAAGTGGGCCAAGGTGGCCTAAAAGTCCTCCACTTATGACGTCACTCACAGAAAACCCGCACCCCCCAGGCAAAAAAATTTTTTTCGAGTGGAATCTACTAGACTGGCTGATCCGTTTGAGTCGTTGAACAGCTCTCTAGCGCAATCGGCGGAGGAGCTAGGGCATTGGTAAGGCAACCGAACATTGCTGTTTTTTAGGCTGAAATTAAAGTACAAATATACCGTAGGCTGGCTCTATACGTGTTAATGCTGGAGCAAAACATACATACTGCACATTAGTGGTTCACAAACATAATTTCCAATAGTACTTTCTGTGGTTGAGCTTAGACAAATTACTTCTTAAATTAAAATTCATTCACATAAATAGCAAATAGGTATGGACTCACAAACTTCTTTGACTGACCTTATAGGTTTCAGAGCATCAGTCCAAGAACTAAGCATCTTTCTTGTCTTGCATGGTCTAATTCCTCCGTTAACCCAACAAAATTCTTGCCAAGCAGATGCATACATTGTGCATTTAGTTTTTTTAACAAGTAGTAGTTGGTTTCTTCAAATGTCTCAGCAGTGATTCTCAAACTTCTTCATACTGTGTACTTTCCTGTAGTTGCGGACTATCACTTTATACTACAGTTCCAGAAAAAATGTGCTCAAATGTCAGTTCTAAAACACACAAATAAATCAACAATAAACTACTTTCTACAAAGGTAGTAGCTGTTTCTTTTCACAAGCTGGTAACAGGGCAGAATCTCGCTCATAGCTCAGTGGAAATCATGTGCAGGCACAGCAAGATGGTTCTGGCTTTTCAGTGTGGTGGCCATCACGGTCAATTACAGTTTACTAATTTTCTGCAAAACTACAGTTGTTTAAAGGCAGTAACTGTGGGTAGCATTTTACAGGGGGATTCAATATGGCAAAGAGGCTTGTAATTTGCAGTAATATATTCCATAAATTTATCTGACACTAAACTTTGCATTTCACCTGGAAGCTGCTTACGTACTGCCTAGAAAGCCCTTGCGTATCACAGTTTGAGAAATGCCATGTTAGTTAGATACATCCAAAAACACTGGGCAGAGGCTGGCTTTGCTCTTGGTTTTTACATGATTGTGATTGTTTATGATTTGTTTTTTTAAGAACCACTGATAATGGCAGCAGTTTTGTACAAAGTAGATAGTTTATATCATTATGGCTCTGGTGATGTTGTACTACCAGATGTCATGTATAAGACACAACCTTTTTTGGACCGTAATATCTCAGCAGTCACAGAAGATTTGAAGAATTTAAAAGCTCGTCAAGATCAGTTGATACATCAACTAGATTGTTTGTTGAAAGATGTTTCACTTCTAACAAATGGAGGTGTGAATCATGAAAAGTCAATGCAGGCACAAGTGTCAAGTGCAAGTACTGTTGTAACGGACATAGTCATTCATGCTAATCCAGCTGATCCACCATTGTCCCTAAAATATTTTGTTCAACTTTTGAGAAAACAAAGTAAAGTACTGCTTAAATGTCATCTCCACTCTTCTCTTATATCTGCAAAAATACCTAATTGGTGGCCAAATGAAGATTGCACTGACCGCAGCCAGTATGAAATAATCATCACTGTTATATGGAGTAATGTTGCAGACTTGTCAGTTCATGTCAATCCTTCAGTGCATGCTGCTATTCATGGTGAAACAAATCTTGCTAGACTTCTTGGACGCTTTCTTAAAATGTATGATAGCAATGATGCATTTTCAAGTTGCAGTGCTACAGATGCATACTTGGACGCCTGTGATGTTCTGTCCACACCTTCTTCCAGAGAAAAGAAAGAAGTGCTTGATTTGTTAGACACTGTTCTTGGTCAGCAATCATGGCTTGGCGGCAAAGCATTTGCTATGGCTGATGCTGTCCTCATGTCTACTCTTTCGAAGTTTGCTGGCAATGCACCGTATGCAAATATAAAAAAGTGGCAAGAAGCTGCATTAGCCTTTTTGGAGCACGATTTCACATTGAAGTAATTGCAAGACATGTGAAATAACTGAACTTGTTATTTTAAGCACTTTGGTAAAACAAACAGTTGCAACTTTTAAAAAATAGTCTTTGCAATGTAGTTTCAATAGTGTATGTCATTCATTTAGTGTTGTTTACTAAAGTAAGCCCTAATCTATTTGTGAGTGAGCATGCATATATGTTGTCTAACTCCAAAGAATATATTAGTTGTCAAATGTACTTTGTTAGGCTAATTGCTGCAGTGGCATGGTTATAATTAATCAATTGCATCAACAGTCATTTTTTCATATTGTGTGTTTTGACTATACTCTGTGGATCCTGGTCAAGCTAACTTTTATTCAATCGGAAGCAATATTTATAATGACGTTTCAAAACAAAAAACATTAAACCTATTTTGAGTAAAAATGTGCACATGAATTCGCATTCCACAGTTCAGTGAATTAAGACGGGTGTGATGTTAATAGAGATGCAATAATTGATGTTTGTCCAATTTGTTTTGTGTTGTGTGATCAAATGGTTTTTGAGGATTTGCATTGCATGTTCAACATGTTGGAGAATCTTTAGAGATTTCATTCAGGTTGTGCATTTTGTTAAAATCAACATGTGGGCTTTTGCATGTTATGTTATGAAAAATTTGCCCAAGAGAAGTTTTTACTTAGTTTCTGTAGAACTGTTTGCTCTGAAGAAACTGTCAGTTTTATTATTTTTTCAACAATATTGATAGCATCAGTGTATACTGCCTATATGCTAAAAATTTTGAAGCAATATGCATTTCTCCAATGTTTTTTCAAAGAACCAACAAAAACAGTTGGAAACTTGACATTTGCTACTGTAAAATTTTCTGATGTGAATTTGTTGTGAATTATCTTAATTTCAATTTGGCTTGACTGCAAGTCAAGCTGTTACACAAAACCAGAATTTCAACAGATGTTTGGTATATGTATGTGATTGTGATACATTTTTTGTTGAAGTCTGTGTAATCATGAAATGCAGATGTATCTTCAATTTGCCTGACTGAAATGGTGAATGATGCCCTCTTGTGGCAGTCTAAACCTCTAGCAAAGTTTTGAACAGAAATGAGAAACAATTGTAAACACCATATCTGTTATGGCAAAACTTTAGACCTTATCCTCTTGAAGCTATTAGTGCTGTAAAGTCTCCTTTGCTAGCTCTCTCAAACGTTTGTTGATGCAATTGACTTGTACTAAAGGTTTATATTAGTTTATCTGTATCAATAAGACCTGTTTCTAGCATGAACACTAAATGCAACATTTTTCCATCACTGTTTACGTACACTAATTTTTGATCCTTAATGTAGGTGGTGTCCCAAGAGAGACTTGCTCAATTTTGCACTAGTAGGTCAAATTCCTGGAATGTACTTGGTTTCTGTATGATAGGCGCAGTGTAGGGCATAGAAAAATATATATTTTGCCGACTATGATCTGCTAAAACTGCTTGGTCATTAGGCCTTAGGATGCATCATTAGTTGAAAAATTGGATAACATGTCAAAACTAATCAGGTTCTTTTTATTTAAAATCCCAAGTGACAGCAGTACCTAAGGTGCTCAGGAATGTTTTTTAATTATTTTGCTACAATGTAAATTACATTTCTTGGTGCCGATTGAGTTAGTACCATTGTGCTTTACCTATGGTTATTGGATTTGTATGTGGCGGAAATCTTTCAATTGTAGTGTTTTCGTTTGTTGGCCAGTTTAGACTTTCAGCTGATACTACATTCACATGAGGGTGATTGTGCATGATATGGAAATAATGTGCAAGATAATATTATGTGCTATGGGTTGCCTAAATGCCTATGCAGCAAAACCACCATAATAGCTTGGTAGGGTTATACTCATTGTCACAACCCAAAGTCATGCTTGTTTGAGTCCACTACATTACTTGATCATAATGCTTAGAAAAGATGATTGGTTTATTCAGTTGTTACAGTCTTGCATGCTTGTGTTTTGTTTTTTCTTGCAGATATATATTAAATATTTTTCCAAAATGTATTTATGTATTGCTGTTGTGACTGTGATACTGTGCACTAATGTACATTGGGTCAACTCAGGACCATCTAAAGTCATTTATGCAGTTAATGCAGGTGGTAGTGAGCACACAGATTCATCTGGAATTCACTACTTGTGAGTATTTGACATATTTTCAATGCTTGTAATAGATCCTATTTTTATGCTTTTATGATGCATCTTGTCTGAAATACAATGCTACCCTATTTGTGAAGCATGTGAATTGATTACCAGCTCAGACTGGTATTTGCAGAAGGTATCTGTCAAGTATTTTCTTCAAAATTCATCACACAAATCGAAGTGAGAAAAAATAATATTTAAGTGTCAAACTCTTCCATGCAACAGTTTTTTTATGAACAAGTGCAGTTCTTGATATTGTGAAAGCTGGATATGTGATTATAAAATGAAAATGACAATTTTTTTGGTAACAACATTGTTGGCTAAGCTTTTTGTTGGTTTGGTTCTTGTATGTAATTATTTGTGCCCTAATTAAATATTGGAAATGTTGCTGCATGTATGTAGCATGACTAATAGTTAGTAGGCACAGGGTTAGTAATAATTGAGTTCCCATTACAGTTTTCTCTGTGTGTGGGGGGCTGTGATTGTAGTGGATGACAATCCAGGTCAAGAAGTAGAAATAAATCCAAGCTGACATGAAATTTTATTACAACATTAGTGTTGTACAGTGATTGTGTAACCAGTCTCTCAATTTCGTATATTTTCTAGGAAAGACCCATTGTCTGTTGGCGTTGCCAGTGATTATGGTAAGCGTCAAGCAGTCGTTCGTGCTCCGCCGACAGACAACATTTTGTATCAAACTGAAAGATGGCACGATTCTTCATTTGCCTACGAAATACCCATTAAGGATGAAGGAGATTACGTTCTGGTCTTGAAGTTTGCCGAAGTTTACTTCTATGCTCAGAACATGAAGGTGATGCATCCATTACTGAATTTGCTCGTGGCTTTCAGTCACACCTATTGTTTAGTAACAAGGTGCATTGCCACCTGCGTAAGACCTAAAAGATCTGCCTTTCCTAGGAAAATGTCAAATATAATGCGAAAACTATCCATTGTGGTCTGGTCAGTACATGTGGCTTAGGTGGCAATAGTGTTCATTTTGCTTTTGGTACACCAGAGTGAAACTGTCTCTCAAGACGCTTTTGCAGTTTCAAAGGCATTTGGTCTTATAAATTACAGCATCATAGACCTTACTAAAATTTTCTATTGCTTGTAGTAAGGAAAAGTACACCGTGACCGTTTCTGGGTGTGCAGTTATTGACCCTCAAAGATGTGGTACTATTTATGAAATTCCTTGACAAAAATATTTCGCAATGCAACATCTTGTTAATTTCTAGTAGGCATATTAACTGCCATTTGGTTCTGGTTGTTAGTTTAAGAGAAATTTCCAATCTTGAGTGTTCGAAAAGCGAAGTGTGTCACTAACGACAAACGTAGTGGTCATGTTTAGAGCCACTGAAATAAAAAGAAACGAGTAGTGCAAAGATAGTCGTTGAAACTCCCTCATTGCTTGCAACAACCCTGTAAAGCAGGTTTCTCAACCTGTGGGCCATGGCCCACTAGTGCGCCACAGAGGAACTTTGGGTGGGCCATGGCCTGTTATTATTGAACTTGAGTGCGTCCTGCAAGATGAACCTTCAGTCGAAAAAGTATAGGTAGCTCATGAGCTAAAAACGTCATAATACGCTCTCATTCGTCATCGTGTGTTAGAAATTATTGTGACATGGAAATTTCCACGTAACCTACCACGTTGTGCACATATAGGCTACAGTTACTGAAGGCATTTTGAGTCAGACAAGCACCTCTTGTTGCCATGAAAACGAAAGCTAGAAACAGGCGAAAGCTAGAAACTAGTATTATTAAAAGTTGTATTTATTTCTACTCTGTCCATGTGCAACAGTTGTCGCATTGGAGAAGCTGTATAGTCGGTGAGCCAAGGACTTTTTGAAAGCAAAAACACTGCTATTAATTTTGCATAAAGTTTCCTATAATTGTTTCAAAATACCTGCACGAGGTATGTACCGAATGAAACCTCCACAATGTTGCCGTCTCTAGCGTTGCACGTTGCGCAATGTAAATTTTAATTCGTCTGTTTTTGAAACCCGACTGTATATTTTTAATACGTGTTTTTGTCTCCACATGACTTACGCATCGTAACCCCCCTAGTGCTTGTTTTTCGCATCCAGGATCATTAAGAAAAGCATAAAAGAAAAAAAAGACACATTTCAAGCCATTCTGTTGGGCAATATTTTATCTATCAAGTACCTTAGACTATAATCATGAGCACAATAATTAGAAATGCACCTACAATTATTGTACTGTACTTAACACGTTAAAATGTCGTTCTGAAGACACTTAAAACAATTTGTGTACGCCTTGGAGCAACTTTGCCTACCGCATATTTCAAATGGGGGTTCGCGTACCCCTATTGAAAACCATTGAGCTGGACGTTGCAGGAAGCATGCAATTGCGTTGCGATGACGCTGATAATTTGCAAGATATGTATAAGGCTTATATATACAGCAACATATCTTTAACATGGTCTTTTCAGCACGCTTACTGAAAATGAACCGTTAGTACTGTGTTTTATATGGGACGACGTGAATAAATTTTCATCAGCACATGCATCTGGGTTGGGCAGTTGAATAAATAGGAATTGGCTATAGTTTCTAGCATCTTTTTTTCGTTTTAAGTGTGATTTTCAGCATCAAAATTCGAAATATGAAATTGTTCGCGTTTCTTTTTGCGCAGGTTTTCGACGTGCGGCTGAACGACCAGCACGTGGTTGTGAGAAACTTGGACATTTTCAGGGAAGTTGGACATAGCACGGCTCACGATGTGGCCATACCCCTTACGATACGCAAAGGAAAGTTGAGTGTGACAGGAGAATACTCGACATTTAACGGAGTCTTGAAAGTGGAAATGATGAAGGTTATTGGCAGAACTCTTGTGTGAAAATACCATGTTCCTGATTTGTTTTGTTTAGAAAATTTCGATGCCCCAGCGTACATTGCGGCAAATGTGTTCCCGTAGAAACTTGAAAAATATCATCTTGCGTTTGTTAAGATTGTGATTTTCAGTTGCAGCAATAGAGTGTTTCGTACATTACCGAGGCGGTGATAAAACCAACGCTTGTGGAAAATTTGGCATGCGTGACATGAACCTAATTACAACTGTAGCCTTTCATTGGGAATTCGGAAGCAACTGGGCTTCAGCCGGGCTGGGACACAGGTTTTAGCCATTTCCTGTTAGTATTTTCCACGTACTTTTTTGTCAGTACAGTATTACGTTTTCAACACTTTGACCAAGCAACATCATTCAGCGTGCAGTTGAAAAAAAATTGCACACATCCATCGTTGCTTTCAACGCTAATCACTGACTGTATTGTTTGGTTTTTCTTTTCCTCTGTGTGCAAAGAACAGTGAACTTTATTTGTCAAGCTTTAAAGAAGTCTTACTTTATAAAGGATCATAAATCCTAGCGGGGAATAACGGGCTGCATTGGACAGTGAATATGTGGTGGGTTTATGCACTCAGAAAAAGCTATTTCGGTTAACTGTTTGTCAGAAATTCAATGTGACACCGTAATCATGTTAACTTTCCTTTTATAGCTGTATTGCTCATGGAAAAACTTTGAAGCTCAATTACTTCAAACTGACAATCAAATAGCGACAGAAGGTTGTAGAAGCGTTTGCTATAGCAGAATGTGCATTGAATGTCACGATAAATACTCACACAACTGTTTTTTTTTCGAAGACTGTCGGTAACTGCGAAGTTAGCATTTCTGTCAATGAGTGACAAAGAAGCTTTCTCAAGTCAGACACGCCCACGTAAAATCTTGAATAATAACTTTATCCGCTGTTTAAACGCTAAAAATGCAAGTTATTCGCGCTCTACTTCGTTTAAAAACTAAAGGAAGCTAGTGAGACTTTGCAAGCTGAGCCTAGGTAGTAGGTAGCCAATAGCAGAAATGTGGTTAGCTAAAATCGATGCTGAACACGGGTGCCGGGGGGGTCAAGTTGAAGTTGGTTTAATATGCGAAAATGGCACTCATTCATGGTTTCAATATTTAAGATTTTGCTACACCTATTCGCCTTCTTCAAATGGGCTGTTACAGCTTAGGCAAGCTGTATACGAAGTTTTAGTAAATATTTTATGTCACTCTTGATATTGCAAAGGGTTAAAGCACCCAGTGCTTTGGCGTCTGCAACACTCAATATGGCAAATGTAATAAGTAACAAGGATTAATTAAATTCCACTTTGTCACCTGTTCTTGCTCGTTTCTAAAAAATTTGGCAGCTAATCCATAAAACCATTTGCAAAAAACCCGCAGTTTTTGAGCATTTATAGAAGTTTGGCGCTGTTTCGTTTGAGTAAACATAGAAAGAAGTAGGACGTTAGTTTTCTCTTTTGAATTCGGCGAATGTTATACTTGTCAAAATTTTTGTTTTGAGCAACTCATGTTTTAAAACTTAAAGATGTTTAGCGCCTTGTAGATGTGGTCTTTTTTCCACAGTTCTGAAAATCGATTACCGTGTGATCCACCAAGCAGTGATGCTGTAGGAAACGCTCGTGCAATATTGTATGCGTGCTGTTTTACCTATATCTTATAGAAAAGGGTTTTAAACATCTTTATTCCAAGTTTCATCGTCGTCACGACATGAGCTAAAATATATTCATTGAATACGGCAGTTGCGTTTGCTGTTGTGTATGTTCCTGCGAAATTTAACTATCCCATGAATTTATTTTATCTTGTAAGGCTGAAGTGAAGCTAATTTTTTTCTGGGACTGGAAAGCTTTCGTTTAACGCAGTCTTGTTTCTACGAGCACGTAAAATTGTTTATTGTGCTGAACATGCAATTGGCATCTTAGCGTAATCTACAAGGACGGTATCAGGACGTGATCGGTTGATCGCAAGGCCTATTTGCTTTTATCTCGCTGGGTTAGATACACCGATGTGATTTTCTGGGTTTCACATGACATCATGAACGTATTATTAGAGTGGCATGCACTTGTTGAGTTTTGTTACATTTTTTGAAAGGCACCTGTAGACTAGCAATACCACAGGTTTCATAGGGAAGGGTGCGAGTTTTTGTGTAACGGAAGTGTCTACGGCTTATAAACTCAAAATTCTGCACTGGAGTCACAGCAGTTTTCGAATTAGCACATCCCTCGAAAGTCAGAGTAAACGTATTCGCAGGCTTGATCATGGAAACACTTTTTTTCTGTCTCATCCCATTAAATGGCACCTTCTGACTCCCATATCATATCATGGGGCACCCACAAAACTAGTTACACGAAGCACGTACCATGTGTATCTTTAGTGTCTAGCTTTCGGCTAACACACTCCACAACTTCCAATTAGGAGGGCCAATGAAAATTGTGTTGCCCTTCTTTAGTTGTCACTGAAAAAATGCTCAACAATCCTATTTTCGCTGGCCTCGTCAATACGCTACGGTTCTGAGCCTCTACGTGAATGCGTACTGTGCTGTGAGTAATAATAATGGTGTTCAACTTCAGAAAATTCCAGCTATTTGACGTAAAATTACCAACGATGAGACACATGGAATAAAGTGTCTACTGTCCCATCCCTTGGGAATCCCATTCCCATGGACAAGCTTGCGTATTCGTTTATCTTTTTGTGATGTCCTTCAAAAAAGTTTTTCGGTAGCTCGTTTTAACCTTGAAATTCATCATGTTAGTGTATTTCCTGTGTTGAAAATGTGGTTGGCTGTGTTAATTGAACCGTAATTGAACCGCGTTTTGAGATCGTTCTGTTGTTTCCGTAGTTCAACTTCAAGCACGCTTGCAAATGCGGTTGATATGCTTTATTCTTTCGTTTGTTGTTGTTTCTCAGGGTTATGCCGACAATCCAAAGATATGCGCATTTTACTTGATGAAAGGAACAGAGGAAGGTAAGCCTTTGCCCGTTACTGATGCAAAACTCAACTGCATCAATGAAATAAATGACACATACTCTGAATAAAAAAAGTGTTGTCTGCGTTCGCCATCACCTAAAACAGGGTGGGGAACCTATTTACTATCACATAAATTGTGGATTATTGCTGCCGGGCAGCAAANAACAACTTTGTATCCTAAAATTCTACCTTTATCTTACAAAGAGGGATGGAGACTTCTTACTACATCATACTTTAAGTACCTGGTTATCCATGGTTATCATGGAGCTTCGTTTTGACGTGATTTTGTACTCTAAATTGGGTAACGAAAATTCTGATGCGGGCCATATCAGATGTTCAGGCGGGCCGCATTTGGCCCGCGGGCCGCAGGTTCCCCACCTCTGACCTAAACTGCCTTGTGTTTCCTGGCGAGAAACTGCGAAAAAGGGACTGTTGCGTCTTTTCAGACGTGCCAAAGTTGCCGCAGCTGCGAAAAATAAATGAGGAAGACGACGAAGAAGCGGACGATGAGGAAGAAGACGACGATCCTTCAGAAGGGAACGGTGCAAGCAGAAAGTCCTCGTCGAAAAGCAGCAGCCGAAAATCGAAAGTAAAATCCGGCCCGTCCGCAGCGAATCCGTACGCGGAAGATAGCAGCAGCTTGGTGATGCCAATCATGATCGCGTTCGGGTTGTTTATTCCCACCCTACTGTGCCTATGTAGGCTCTGACGCACAGCTGTTGTGACATGATCTTAATAAGTCGTTGCACGTTGATGTAGGTACCGCTGAGTCTTTCAAAGACGAGCCTTCGAAGATCTCCATCCCGTTTATGACTGTTGCCTCGCAAACCTGACGAGCCACCTCTTTGACTGTCTTCGGGTGTGATTGTTGCCGTTTCTTGGTGTGCTGCCTTCAGGACTTGAGGCTCAATGTCCCGGATGTAGAACTTTTTTACGTGAGGTAGATGCGCTTTCGTCAAACTAAGCCGACCGCGTGGTGGAGCCTCGACATAGCTGGATTACAAAACGTGCACTGCGGGCCGCATGTTCCAAATTTGCCAAGCTCGCTGTTTTCGTGCAATTTTGCCTGTTTTGTTATGCAAGAAAAACTCAGCCGCTTCGGAACAGGAAAGATTTTGTTAAGGTTTGTGATATCGTTGTTTTGTTTTTGCGTCGCTTTTGCACGTTCCTTTAGTCTGACAGCTCCTTGCATTTTATTTTTTTCACCGTTACTTTGATCGGGAAGCGAAGTGCAAAGAAAGAAGCGCTTCATTGTCACTTTCTAGGTGTCGATTCACGTGGTCGTGTAACTATCTGCAACTCTTCATAAACGCGATTGAAAGCCTTTCTTGCACTTCCTAGCGACGTGAACCGTCCTGTGAACAGATTTATTGCGAAAAGGTGCTTACTGATTCCATTCTGACAGAAAGCATGTCTCAGTCATTTTCGTTTATCCACATGCAGCTTGACGTTAAATGCTCTAGAAGCGAGTCACAAACTTGGAAAATCAAAATTACAGTTCGCGTATTTGGTGAAACACTGTGCTGTGGTCCACTGCACACGCAAATGTCCCAAAATTAACTGGCCACCAGGTGCCGGTTTGAAATCTATTGTTCGTACGCTAGCATAGCTAGGATAGCTTCTGACGGCAATGCGTTGAGTTACTGAAACAGCAGTCGTTTTGATAGCGCAAGTGAAGGGATTGATTGCGACGCGTTATTTTTTTAACAGTTTTTGTAAACTTTTGATACTGGTTTCAAATTGGCGAAGTTTGAGCTTGTGTGTCACTTGTGTTAAAATTTTCTTTCCTAATTAGAAAATCTTGGTTTGATTGTATTTATACCCAGATTGAATCGCTGTGCTTGAAACTACAGTAGCATGTGTCAGATATATTTAAGGCTCATCCGCGGTTGAGAACATCCCTTTAATCCGAAAAAAAAAAACGTTTTCTTCGCGCGAATGTATTGCTTTCATACCACCGTGTGATCGGTTCCATTTCACGCTGCCTCTCGGTTGACTGCTCACAACAAGACTTGGTCGCATTTGTTTTCTCTGTTTACTCATCCGAACTTAACCACGTAAGCACAGTTCCACGTGGCATTGTCGACGATGCTGCAGCCCGTTGCGCGGCCGAAACGCGACCAGAATTTTTTTCAAGGCTGGTCTTCGTTTGCCGTTGCTCCTATTCGTTACTCATGTTGGTTGCGGAATGTGTGATGTAGGCTTGTCTGAGCTGATGAGACCAAATAAGCAGATTCCTGTTGAAATTTGAAGCGTTTGAGACTCTCATCGTTGCCAATAGGTCGACATCGATAATTTTATTTGCCCGCGTCTGGAAGTGTTCAAGTTAATATTAACATGGAACTGGCGGTGTGCACCCCAAGCTTTAGTGAGGTGGCCCTGACTTGAATTTTGCGGACGGTGTAGATTGTTTGGGAAATGCAAATCGATAGAAGATGCCGCCAACAGGTCAGCTGCTGTCACTCACCAGTAGTTTTCATTCAATCATTGCCGTAAAACTAAGACCAGCACACGTCATAGGCAAGTTGGTCACACATTGGTACCACGCTCTGTCACCAAATGTTCCGGCCGCACGTGATATGTCGATTGATATTCATACTGAGTTTGGTTTGCTTCAAGCTATAGCTAAGTTCGCTATTCTGGTCGTCAGTCTTGTGTGGATTGCAGGCCATGTGATATCGTCTAAAAGTATTTGTGATCAAGCTAGCCCGTTTTTTCTTATGGCTAAATAGCTAGTTTCTTATGTGATTGTCATGTTGTGAAGCAGTAAAAATTCATGTTTGTTGCAAATGTAGTTTGTTTTAAAAGAAAATATTCAGCTTATTTGCTTCCAGACAAATTTATAATGGAAAAGGGACCTGTTCGCGTTAGGTGCGAACAGTTGATCCAGTTAATTTGACTTTCAACAGCTTTTGCAATGCTGGAAAATACGACGGATACGAATAAACACTTCGAATTTATTCTCATTTGCTGCTGAAGTAATTTTGTGTATGCCTTGGTGTCGTCATGTCTTTAAATTTTCACTTTCTTCCGACGGTACGACTTGTTAAAACAATTTGTCGCTATCGTTTCGGCGCGGCAGAATGGCGAATTAAACCATTTTTTCGAAATTATAAGCATGTCTTCACAATTAGCACTTCAGGAATCAGTATCTGTTTTTGCGTGCGCGAAGTGCATAACTAAAGATTTCTGCCTGCTCCATGATTTGTACCAACCTCAGCAGCATTAACTTGAGGTGCATGTTCCTGAGAACAAGGCATTGCAAGTAAAAATGCCGACTGCCCTGGAAACTACGTATGGAAGCAGTTTCTTATGTTCTTGTACATGGCGAAGGTTTAAAGAATTAGTTGCCAACTCCGCTCCTGTTTTTATGCCGTCGAAGCTTTTGGGAAATGCCGTGGACGTTGAGAACGGCTGAACATGTCTCCATGGCCGTCCTAGAAAACTTTCGCTAAATCGGAAGTAATGCGGTGCACTTTAGTGCGATTAGTCATGCCATGACCCGATCTCGATCTGAATCTTATCCTGTCATTTACTTATACGTGTATTAACCGCTCTGCTGAGTTTGTCAGCTCTTCCCATACCACACACGTGATACCACACTGTGAAATTTAATTATCCCAACTATGCTGTATCAACGGAACAGCACCAGTAACTAATGCCAGACGTTTGGAACAGCAGCGCTGCGTCAACGTCAGTAATGTACATTTATCATGAACCATCTCAACGCATGTAGGAATTGGTCAAGGCACAGAGACGCATTTGGAAAGAAACTTTGATGGGGCGAACTTGTGTGAATGCAGACGTTGTGACGCAACCTCAATAGTAATCCACTTCCTAGAAACGAAGCAGTAAACCAAAAATTAGCTTGCTTCAAAGCATTTGTCAATGTTCGGCAGTGTGCATTTATGGGCAAAATGGCCGCACCCTGCACTGTTGTCAACTAGCTGTTAAAAGCATTTCTCGACACGCTTCATGGGCAGTCTCAGGCGCGCTTAGCGCTTTTGTGATATAGTTGGCAATTTAATGGTGTGTGTCCTCAGTCTTCATTTCCAGGCATATGTCGCTGAATGCAGAAGACGAACAGCGTGTGTTATTACAAAGTGCATCGCAAGCATTTTTAAGTGTGCGTTGACTATCCCAAACAATCGTGTGATTAAACCCACGAAGCTCAAAATCTAAATACGCTGATGCGTGCTTGGTCACACGTTGATTACCGCAGAAAAAATCGTATCTTTATTAACATCTGTAACGTTCAATGAATCGCTACGTATCATTCTTAGAGTTGCCCTCATGCGGCGCCTCCACTTGATGCTGATCAGGCCTGAGTAATTGCCGGTGCGCTATTCTTCCAGGTCCCACATTCCTTTGCGACGGTTGCGTTGTCATTATAATGTACTGGATCGAATTTTTGGTTCTTGTTTACCATCACGAGAAACGAAGAGGTCAGTGTCTTAGCACTTTACTGCAAAACAAGGGCGCGTGCCGTAATATTTCAGTTAATGCACGTTCGAATGAAGTTAGTGAAGTGAATGAACTAATTTGCTCTGGTTTGCTTGCTGTGGACCTGAATCAAGCGTCAGGGAGCTACATTTCATTACGTTCACACTAGGTAATCTGGTCGTTCAGTGCTGTTTTACTCGAAAGATTCAAATCCGTTTCGTGTTGCCATACATTCACATCAACCAGCAATGGACTAATGGTAGGTGATAATATGCATGCCGATTTTGCGCATTTGACCTAAGGTAACCTCACGCGATGAGAACGTAGGCCGATTTAATCCAGGGCCGCGGAGTGAATCACCGTAGCGCTAATTGGGCAAGAGCGTCGTTCACCTCCGCTGCCCCGGCCAAAAGCGTATTTCAGGCGTTGGCTTGCGCCAAACTGCTGTCACAAAAATTATAAAAAAACATTCCTTGTAGCACCTCATGTTATTTTTTAATGTTCAGGGGGTATTTTCAAAAAGTGCCATAAGCTATTGCCTAGTCTTTGTTCCACCTGGCATGGTTTGGTAATAACAGTTTTCGAAACAGATGTCTGTTGGTAACCATAGTCCCATTGCCAGCACAGCATTTTGGTGGGCTTGGCCCACCCAAACAAAGCTCTAAGCTCCCCAATTTGAAATATGAAACACTATCAATCAGTCGATTTTTTGTCAAATTTTAGAATGTCAAGACTCCCTGCACAAACGTAAAGCCTATTTTAAACGCTTCTGGCGACAGTTCCGTTGATAGCGAAAGAAGGCGAGGAATAACTATATAGGTGTAATTGGAAGCCCAAAGCTAGACCAGGCGTGCAGGTCACGAAGGTTGCACNTCAGCGCTTTTTATACCTATTTTATCAAAATGAGTTCCGCACTTATAGAGGGTTCCGCGCAGGTGCCGACAGAGTTAACCTTTGAAGCCTTTTATATATTCTAAAATAATTAAACCATTACTGAAACGTGAAGTGAACACTGAAACATTCTTTACCTGACTGAGATCATTTTATCAAATTAATTATTATTATAGCCTGCTATATTCAGTATAGGCTATATACTTTGTTTTAATTAAAGACGGAAATACTGCACGAAATATTAGCATACATGAATGTTTATATCTTTAAATTAGGTATGCCACCATCACATCCCTTAATTTTTTTCGTTTGATCCCCTGGAAGAGTAAACCATTAAAAACCAACATGGAAGATGTTGAGTCCATATATGCATATGAAAAAAAAGCAAAAAAAATAGGAAAAGTAATAATGAGGAAAGTAGCGACAAGCAGAAAAAAGCAAGACTCGTAATCGACAAGGAAAACAAGACCCATTTCAGTTTGTGAGCGTTTGATTGTGATCTTCAAGATGCTTTGGTAATCCTTATATCTTTGAAAAAGCACGAAACGAGATCTTTCATTTGAAATTATTATCAAATTTGAAGGGTGGAAAGGGCGACACTTAAATGGTCGGCCACGGGCAGCACTTAGCCTCGCTACGCCACCGATGCAAACTGTTCTTTATGAATTAGAAATATACTGTACTAGATTTACAACTACCACGCCACACCAGGGGTGGATCCAAGGGGGGCGATCGCCCCACCTAAAACCTACGAAAGTAACTTTATTCACCATGATTTTGTACAATTCACAATACAACATCGGCTATTAAAAGCTGTTTTGTCGTCCATTGTTTCGTCACAGTAGTGATGTGAAGAATACCTCATCTCTCGTACAGTAGCGAAGCCATTATGAGACTTGATTAGCAAATATTACTGAAATCGCCACTCCTAAAATAACTGGTTGGATCCGCCCCTGCACCACAGATGTAGACACAATGTACCAAACGCAATATATAATGCGCATGGTCGATTGATGTAATAGAAACATATAAAATCACCAAACACAATGATAAACAGGAACGAGTGTGCCGGATGACATTCACAATTTTGTCCTTGCTTAGTTAAGCCGCAGTGCAACCTTAAAAGTGACCTTCACGTTTTGTGTACCTGGGCGTTGAAGTAGAGATTTCCTACCTATTTGCGCTCACAAATAGGCAAAACACAATGGACGTTTGGTATAGCGGCAAGTGATGAATTGAATCCAACGAGCAAACCGTCTTTGCTCAGCCTCAAACCATTGAAAACTTTCCTGTAAGTAACAATTGAACTATTCGTGCTCAGCTAAGCGCACACGAACATTAGACCAGGTAGAAACCCATCAATGGATAGAGTGGCATTAACATCGGAAACAAGCTTACAACCAAAATAAAATATCCGGTTTTTCCAGCTGAATACGCCAGCCATTCCTTTGCATCACTTCTTCATTAGATAATTTGCGTTGTAAACAACAATTTCAAAATTTTCTACCTGCTACATATCTTTGGGAAATTCATAATTCAAATCTTACTTACGTGGACCTTTCGCGATGAGAAAATCTCGCTGACCTGTTGAAAGATGTTTGGGCCAAGACGCAGGATCTTCACTATTTTCGATAAAGCTAATATTAGGGCTGTCGTTTTTCCTCTCGAAATCTGTATCACACTGCTGGCCCAAGGTAGACGATAGTGTAGCTTGTTCAGCAGGTTGCGCAGAAGATTGTACATATCTTGATCTTTCAAAGAGCTGAGCGACTCACTATCTGATTTCGCGCTCTAGGACTACTCTTCTTAACGATAACTTTCTTTATTGCTCCGCTGATACTCGTTATTTCACTTTTCTTCGCTGCTTTTATCTTCCTCTTTTCACTGCCACTACGTTAGGTTCCACATATGTCACGCTTTCCTTTTGCCATTTTTTTGCAATGTGGTGCGTCACAACAATATTTAGTTATTTCAACAAAGTCGCCAGACAGCAAATAGAACAAAAAATCTTTCAATTTTGCATCAGTTTTGATTGGCGTATGAAGGCATTAAACACCATTTGCGATGAGATGGGAGGATTTCAAGCTTTGTCGCAATAACTTCCGCAAGCCATACTCTCCGACCGGGAGTAATATTGCCGCCAGCGGTAATCCACGGAGGCATACAACCTTTTTATGTGGATTGCGATTTAAACGGGTTTTGGGCTATCATAAATGAAGAAGTTTGGGGGCACAGTGGAAATAAACTCTATAACCAAATGGTGGTGCACTACACATTTTTATCAAAGCGAAAGCCCCAGCGTACAATTGTTTCAGAACAACGACCAGCAATAGTTTTGGCCCAGTTAGTTTTGCTACTCAACAGCTATTGACCTACTGCCCAAACAGGCTGACACGGTTCAGTGTCCAGCACAGACCAAGTCGAAAAATGCAAAATAGAACACTTGCTGCTGTTGTTTGAAAGGCCAACTGCTGGAGTCTTCGGACTCGAATAGGTCTACGTCTATGGTTTCAACCTTCCAAACTGTCATTTGTGTCCATGCCGTCGAGGTAATTTTACTTTGACAAAATATTAAAATCTGCCATGAAGCACAACTGCAGGCCTTATGTGAAAATTCCGATGACCATCAACCAAACAAAAACTTTCCAAAACAGAAAGACCTCACGAGAATTGAACAACGTTATGTTAGCAGAACTCCATCATGTTAATACGACAGACACTCGTCTGAGCCTGTTCATTGCGAGTTGGATCACAACACACCTTGTTTGCAATAACTGCAAGCCTACTTCAGTCTATGGCACAACTACCAACGAAATTCCATTCTTAAAAAGTGGGGCATGAAATTCCATTCTTAAAAAGGCAAAAGTGGGGCATTCTATTTGAATAAGTTAATAAGGTTTGTAGGGTTTTGTTTCTAGTGTGGTAATTGTGTAATTGTGTCAGCTAACCCCCACTCTGTCTAAAACTTATCTGGATTTAAAGATGGGCAACAACAAAACTGAGAACACCAGAAAGCAGGGCAAGCGTGAAAAAACTGCAGCAACTCCTAACAA
>JGI24158J21664_10004266_pt1 | contig 18341 bp, 9 predicted proteins | sample Ectturendosymbi3_FD_21664 | JGI IMG/M metagenome (IMG submission 21664)
GAATGCACTGTTGCGAATCGAAGCATTGCATTTTGTACTGCCACACCAATCAAAGAATGAACACGGATTGCGCCGCACTTCAGATAACGAAATTTTTAGTCAACAGATTCCCCATCCCTGCTCTAGATTTTCTAGAATCTAGATCAAACGAAATTGTTGATGCTGCTTGTTGCAGATGCTAGAAACAAACAAACAATCCCTGAGACATCACTTATCCTCTGAAAAGAGTCGAGTTTCTGGGGTGAATACAGTTACTCGTCGCGTTGTTGTTATCGCTCTCCGTTGTGGTTATTGCTCTTTGGTACTCTACTCTCCTTTCGAACTGAAGATCCATGGCGCAGTTGTGACAAACTCTTCGGAGAGAAGACTACATCAGTGGGCCATGAAAAGTCAAAGGACTGCACCTTTCAAAATCAGGCGGCACACTCTAAGATAATACAATATATATACAGCATTGTTAACAAAAGCGAAAAAGTAATTAACCTTCTTCTTATTTGCTGTAAGCTTCCCCGGGCCGAATGACACCCCCTAGGGCAGGGCCGCAGTATGTTCGCCTCTGCCGTAGTGTCTTTCACGTTGTTTGTTCACGCAGCCTGCAGTGTAGGATAAGGATGAGGTTTATGGAAGCGTCCTAGCACTGAATTGACAAATGCTAAGTTTGACAAAAGGTGAAGCAAAACTGATGACCCATCTTTTGTTCATTGATGGTGCTTCCTCAGTTAACCTGGAGCGTAGGTGATGTCTTTCCTTCATGCAGATTTCACCTGTGGTAGGATGTATGCGATAACGGTAATCCCTTCAATGACTTAGTCTGCGAGATCCGCAAATTTTCTACAGGTAGGCCTACTAAAAAATTGCTGGTGAAATTGTCTTCTGCATTCTTGCATATGCTTCCTCCTTGATCAACCAGGTTGCTAAAGACCAGAACCGTCACCAGAAAGTCTTCAATAGGAGGGCTTTACGTTGTGTAGGGGGCTTGACATTTGAAAATTTGATAAAGCTGCACTGATTTATAGTGTTTCATATTCCAATTTGAGGGGGTTTGGAGATTTTTGGGGGCTAAGCCCACCAAATCCCTCGTAGCGATGGGACTGCTAAAGAAGTTGGCTCCTTGGTTCACGACGTTGTTGGCGACTTGTGCCAACCATTCGACTTCTTCACCTATGCTGTAGAATGCGGCAGGCAAGGTGATGTATTCGAGTTCATCTGTTGCGTTGAAGAGTGAAATGTTTGGCACCGTGCCTGTGTGCGCTTGAAACAGTTTGATTTCTTTTTGTGAGTAGGTCTTGCTTTTGTGCGCATAAGAGTTGGGGGCGAAGCAGCATTTTCGACAAGGAGATGTCCGATAAACTATAGCCTGAAATTCGCCGGTTTCGTAGACGGTGTCCTGAAATTTGTCGGTTTTGATGACATTGGCTTCACTGGCGGAGCACGCTTCGGCTCGGCACTTGTTGGAAAGTTGGAAGAGCTCCTGTATATGGAACTCGCTTTATTAAGGAATGCGGCATACCAATGTCGTTCTGAAGTTCCTGTGTGTATTTGAGACGTTGGAGCAGTCCTGCTGCTATCTTAAAAAGTTTAATATTTTTTTTTGCTTCAAACGCTTCTCAGCTTGATTGTGATGTTGAAGCACATCACTATAGTAATATTGCTCAGTTCACATCAGCTGTTATCTGCTGTGGAAGTCGATGTTTTTAAATAGCTTCTGGTGTTCAGCTTTTGAAGCTGCTGCGTGAGCCAAGCCAGTGATATCTACTGTAGATTCATGTGCTGCAAGGAGTTCGCTGATTCGTGTTTACACGTTTGAACTTATGGCGTTATTCACTTCATTTTTGTGCCGATTCTCTTAACAGAAAAGATTTCTTGGCGTGTGTGCATTGGCAAAAGCTGTTGACAAAGTCGTGGAGAAAAGTAGAGCTAGAATTATTTTTCTCTCAAGATCCTTATCGAGTGCAAAGCAACACACGTTATTTTCGGGGGAGGACATAATTATTGTAACTTGTACCTAACAACTAAAAATGTTTTTGAAAATTTTGGAGGGGGGCAATTGCCCGGTTGACCCCCCTGGTTGTGGGCCTTCAATAGCTTAAAATATGGGCTTCGGGAAGATTTTTTCCAGGGAAGCCACTAGGGGATTTTTCCTACATTTTTCCAGGGGGGGCAAAAGTGGTGAAATTTGATTTTTCCCACTCGAAACTAAGAAAACAACCTTTTTTGGTAAACATTTGAAAATCCAGGGGGGGGGCAAGGTCCCCCCTGCCAACCCCCTTCCGACGCCCATAGCTCAAAACACACTCTCATCCACCCACACACACACACATGCACTTACACGCATGCGCAAAAACTTCGATTCGCGGTTGAAGGTATCCAAAATGACGTGAAGACGTCGCAAAACCAACTCGATTGGTTCGATTGTATTGTGCCATGCTTTGTATGACATTGTTAGAGGCCTTTGCCGGCCTGTTGTGTGTCGGACAACATCTGTACTACTGATAGTTTGGCCTAGGCCAGTAGTTTGCTCAATACACTCTGGTTTTCAGGTAGACTGAAAATTCATAATTTCGAACACCTGAATCATAATGTTTCAGTGTTTGAGGTAGAAAAACTTCAGGTGGTGTTTTTAGTAATTTCTGGTTACGATATGGTAATGAACGCTATAATGTGCTTCTTGCTTTTTCTTTATTGCGGTTGTTATTAGTGCTGAGGACAGGGACGTGCAGAGGGCGGGCGGACGGGGCGAGAGTCCCGGGCACCCAAGCCAGGGGGTACCAATGAGTGAAATTACAAAAATAAAACTGCGGTAACTAGATGCTTCTTCTTATTGTAAGGCTACTTACATGTGCTGCATGGATTTAATTTTTCGAAACTTGCTTTTCTGTAAACACTAGATTTATTTATTTCAAATGCTTGTATTTCTCACAATCCTCAATACTACACTAGAATTTGGTTGGGGGACATACAGTCATGCAGTTACCCGGGCATCACCATATCTCCGCAAGCCCTTGGCTGAGGATGAGGCAGTAGTATGCTCAAACCATACCAAAGAGTTTTAATCCTTTTACTCTTTTTTGCCTGAAACAAAGCAGATTATAAAAAGTTTCATTGCGACTGAAAGTATTCCCTCCTTGTGATCAAAAGCTATCCAAAAACACTTGGATTATAACACTTTCACGTGATCAGAGACATACCAGAATAAGTAACGCTTTGCTTAAATTCGATTTTGTTTAGCAAAGCAGAGCTGATGAATTTGAGGTTAAATATAAAATACTATAGATTAATTTGCATACATGTTTTTTACAGAAATCATTTTTCAGGAAATATTTTCTCTCAGACTAACAAGTAATATTTAATCGAACCTGAAATCAGGCAAAGAGCAATTCTATCTTTATCTACAGCAGTAGATAGAACATAACGAAGTTGGAAAACTGAAGCATAATTTAGTTATTACAGTTTTTTTGAGGAAAATGTTAGGTACCCGGTATGGACCTATAGGGACCCTATTTTCTCTGATTCTAGGCGCCCGATGATAGTTTTCTCTGATTCTAGGGACCCGATTTTCAATTCCCGAATCGGGTCTCAAAAACACTTTAAAATCCCTGGTTATTATTTTCCAACAGTTCAGACGGTAATAATTTGTTCTTTTCTTCCTTGCACAGACGACGTAAGCGAAGAAGAGCTTCTGGCGGTTCGTCGCGAAGCCGCAAACAACATGAAAATGACTGGAAGTATGTGTCCCGTAATTTCTGAGGAGCGCAATGATCTAATAAAGAGGAGTTTGCAATTTAAAGCTGACGATATGCAAGAAAGTAAAGCGCAGTCTCCTCGGTAAGATATCTTGCGTAAGCCATTCCCGTTTAGAAGCTGCTTGCGGTTACTTGATGATTTCTTTTTTGAAGTTGGTGGTGCGCATCGGCTATTTCTGCTCAGGTTCGCGCGGATAAATAGACTCTTGATCGGAAATGATGAGCAAGTTTACTGCGATTTCTCACGTGTGCGGTTTGATTGAAATGGATTTGGCCCAAGTAACATTGCCCTCCAAACTGGTGCGGGCATCGCTAAATATAGCATACCAAAGCATGTTGCTTCCTCCAATCTGTGTCACGTTTACGGTACCAGAGCAATCGTGACCCTCTTTCCTATCTTATCAGCTCTAAACTGTCACGTGACTTACACCTTCGGTCTTACCAGTAAGTCTACAATTTTGGCGTGAAGCAAGGTCTTTCGAACCGAAAGCTTGACATTGAGGGAGACAAAAACGTTTGGGAGTCACTATCTTAAATCTAATGAAAGAACCGAGGTTGACCGATAACAGCTATAGGGTTTTAAAATCATTATTTTATAGTGAGATAAACAAGTTGCAGTGATCTAAAAACGGTAAAAAATAGCTTACTGACTAATATCCTGTTTGCATTGAAATGAAAAGGGCGCAAACGCCTAATAGGGCAGAGAAAATGCTCTTCGAGGTCATCCGGGTAAGGTACCAAGATTAAGGCTGATACTTCCTCGTTGTAATTCCAACGCAAACACCCAATTCTATTTCTGTAACCGACCTGGAACTCAGTCATCACCATAAGCGTACGGTATGGGGATGCAGGGGATGCGGTCACATCCCCAACGCTGGATAATTGGCCATTATTCGGGCAAAAATTTTCAACATTTTGGCAAATTACGAATATACAGCTACGTTCACATTTAAGTGAGGTAGTGTCTACTTTGCCATCAACGACAAAACCTCTGCTAAGATTATTTTGCCATTTTTTGCCTCTGATGGCAAAATAGACACTGCCTGGAATCATTTGATAATTCCAACAGCCTTCATCAAATTTGGGCGAGTTGAAAAGCTTCATTCAAATCTTGGGTAAAATTAGAAACATTTGGGTAAATGAGAAGCATTTGGGTATGGTCCAACAGCATCAATTAAATCTGTGCAAATGAGAAAAGCTTCATTCAAATGTGGGTGAAATTGAAAACATTTACATAGACTGAAAACATTTGGGTGAAGTCCATCAATTTACAACAGCTTCATTCAATTGTAAGCAACTTCAAACAGTCTTATTCAAACTTGGGCTGTATAGAATAGCTCCACTAAAAGTTGAGTGCATTTAGAAATGTCTGGGTGAACTATAAGAGCTTTATTCAAGTTTGGATGAAATTACAATCATTTGGGTAAAGTTTAACCTCAATCAAGTTCGAGAAAATTAGAGCACCTTCACTGAAATTTGGATGAAATTAGAAATATTTCAATAACCTGGAAAATTTTGGGTAAATTTCAACAGACTAAACCAACTTTGAGTAAATAGCAATAGTTCCATTCAAATTTGGGGCAAGTGGAACAGCTTCATTCAAGTTTGGGTAACTTCAAAGAGCTTCATTCAATTTTAAGCAACTTCAAAAAGCTTCATTCGAATTTGGGTAATATGCAAGTGGTTTATTGTAATTTGGATACAATTAGAAACACTGGGGTAAATTTCAAAACAGCCTCAATCAAGTTTGGGTAATTGAAACAGCTTTGTTCAAACTTGGGTACAACTGGAACCCTCTGGGTAGGCCTAAATTAAAAGAGGTTCATTCAGATTTGCATGTATTATGAACTTTTCGGTAAATTCCAAAATCCCAACTCAAATTTGGGCCAATTGAAACAACCTCATTCAAAATTGGGTAGAGTTAGAAATATTTAAAAATTAGGAACGTGTACTGGTAAACCACCATTCCAACTAGCCCTAATTTTTGTAAAAAAAAATGGTTGATGCTGTAAAGTGCAGGCACCTTGTTTGCTTACAATGGTACATTTAGTCTTAACACTGAGATTTGCTGTTTATAGCTAATTTGCAAAAAACAAGATCAAATTTTGGAAAAAAATTTTTGCATCCCCAAAAACATGCACTTCCGTACACCTATGGTCATTAACAGCATCACTTATTATAAGGTTTGGTTTACATGAGTTTGGAAATATCCATATTTGAAACACCAGAGCTTGATCCCTTCAAATGATATTGTTATAACTGAAAAGGGATACATACCGCATAGTTTCGGAATACTGTTCTTCTGACAAATCGTTACATCCTGTCTTACTAATTACTTTACCCCTTTGAAGATTACTGATGTTGAAAATGCACGTCCCTATGGAATATACTCAAACCTGCATGTAAATGGACAGCTTCTCAATAATTGCAAAATATTGAAGGAACTAAANGTTCTCATCCAGTTTCATTCTGATCAATGTATTGCTAAAAATCTGACAAAATTGTTTCGGAAGAACAATCCTGTTTTTCTAAANATTAGTCTGCGAGTTAAAGACAGCCAAATATGACTACAAATTTCTGGACGATTTCAATCGTAGCGACTCCAGGCTGTTTCAACGAGGTGAGGTAAAGGTTGGGAAAAAGGGGGTGCGAGAAGTGAGAACCTGAAAAGGGATTGAGAATCACCATTTTTCTGCAGTTTGTGCTGGGCTGCAGCAGGTTTTTGAGTACATGAAACGGTCCTCGATGATGGTAATATGCTGTGCTTTTCCTGTGCATCGCACAAAGTTGGATCACATAAAACAATACACAGCAAACGTGATGTAATATCAGACAAACCTGAAGAAGCTAATNTTCTGTCGACCGGTCGTCTCAGTGTGCAAAAAACCTTGGGACATTTTTACAAACAATGGCCAACAATAGCCCTGAATTGGCCTTTNACGTGCAAATGAGTACTTGTGCTCAAGCACATACCACGAAATTTCATGTATGAGCTTGTCATTGCAAAGCATGTGAATCTGCGTAATCACAGTCTATCCCGTTTAGGTCTCACATACACAGAATTTTTCGTTTTTTGATGCAGGTCGCTGCGATGCTAAGTGACTTAAACTAACCGTTGCATGCATCAAGTCAAGCTTCTGTAAAGAGAAGCTCGCTATTGGCTACGAGGCTGCGCTTCATGACCACATCTGATAAATAAGCAGCCATTAACGATTTTAATCGAAGCGACTTCTCCGGTTGCTAATCACTGTACAAAGCTGAAATACAAGTGAAAAAGCAGCACTTTCCAGTTTGAGCCATCCGGTGGTGCTGTGGTGGAGACCATAATCCAGTGGTGAAGGAGGCGGGGGTGCAGGGGGTGCATCCTCAAAAGTTTTGATCTGGTGAAAATCCGAGCAAAATCCCTGAAAACCTTTGCAAAATTCCTGAAAATCTGGGCAAACTCACTGAAAATATGAGCAAAAATGGGACCCAACACCCTTTGATTTGAAAAAATTGGTGCCCAACGTGGTTTGACTTAAAAAAAATAGCACCCAAAATCACATGAAGACCTTTTATGTGACGTCATCCAAAATACGGTCTTCTTTAGAAAAACATTTGCACAAAAAGTTTTTGGGCCAAGTTTGGGGAAATTTGGGCAAAAATCCTTCGCATCCCCAAAAATTTGCCTGCTACTACACCTATGCCATAATCCTTGACCCATGAGGCTTGCTGTCCAGCCCTCTCCCACGATTCTAATAAAGAAAAAAAACAAAACCTCAAAGCAAACTATTTACACTCCGAAATAGCTTATGTGCTGCAAGACTTTGCAGAACACCACAAAAATCCATAAAACGAACTTCTCTGTTTTGTGGGAAGTTTTATTGCGACAGCCATTCAAAGGATTTTCATTGCTGATTATATTTACGCTGGATTATGTTAATTGATGAAAACGAAACAAACGATTCTGTTTTCGTGGATTTCAGGAGCGGTTCGGGTCGAGCAGTGACATTGAACAGTCTGCAGATGAAAACAGGAGCAACAATATCAACAGTCGACATAAGACCGTCTTTACCAAAGTAAGCTGATGATCGACGGTGCTGGGCATTTTTTCCAAAGTTTTGCGTTTTAATTTAAAAACGCACGCCCGTTGGGCTATGCAAAGTTTTTGCGCTGCGGTGCCTTAACCATCCTCGATATGTCAGTACACAGAAAAGCTTTTCGTTTGTGCCCAATCAAAAGGGGGGAAACTTTAAAAAGAGTCACATCCGTTTTGTTGCAAATATCAGGGCTTCGTTTTTATGATTAATTTCAGCCTTAACTTTTCTGCTGAAAACTATTTTGCATCAACGGCTATCTTTGGAATAGTAGAGATTTCCTTGACAAAACTTTACCGTCATTGGAGCGTTTTCTGTTTTTTTTATCTTTGTTGGGTTCATGTCGCAGCGAAGATACATAGTCTATTACAACTTTTGACAGCCAAACCGTGCTTGAAAATTTTGAATAATGGTAAGCTTATTTAACAAAATCAGATAAAAAATGCATGAAAGTCTCGTTTAAAAAGTCTGATAAGATTAGGAAAACTCTTTTGCGCGGGTTATTTACAAAAATTGTAATATAGTGGGAGTATTTGAGTTTTCGTGGGGTTTTAATTCTGTAAGAGAACAAGCGGTGTTGTGCTTTGTTTCAAAAAAACTTTGTCATTCATTTGATTTACCCAATATTCAGACAGTACGGTCACGACGTTTGCGGTCTTATCACTGTAGTACAGAGTTCAAGCCTGCGCAATGGCCACTACTCTCGATCTTCAGATCGTCTCTCACTCCAGTGAATCAATAGCTAAAGCGTAGTTTCAGAGCTCCCAGTGGTTGGTCGTCACATCTGAAAAAGTACGGGCTTTCGCTTTTGGCGTGTTCCGTTTCTGCACCATATGTTCATTTTCTTTGCATAATACGATTAATATCACACAACAAGTTTGATTTCATGCAGGGGGGATCCAGGAGGGGGCGATTGGGGCGATCGCCCTCCCTACAACCGACGAAAATAACTTAATTTCACCATGTTTTTGAACAATTCAGAAACAGCATTCGCGAAAGGCCATTTTGCCTACACTGTTTTGTCACAGTAGTGTTGTGAAATATACTCCAACTCTCTTACAGTAGTGAACCCGTAATGAGACGTGGCTACCAAAGACTACTAAAATCGAACTCCTAACCTTACTGCCTCGATTCTCCCCTGATTTCATATAGAATGTTTTAAACATGCATACTACTGTAGACATACTGTTTAGAAATAGAAAATGTTTTCAATATGTTTATACTGTTTTACATATTGTGAAAATTCTGATGCATTTGGTTTGCAAAAAGCGAAACTGCTGTAATTTAGCGAGTAAAAAACATCTTTCCATATTCCTTTATATGTGAGCTTTCTACAACATTTAGCGTGTGAGTAAAGCATCTCAAAAACTTTCTTTCTGTCATAAAGAGTTTTTAGACTGTAACTGAACACATTGACTTGCTGTTGCTCCGGCAAACAAATGAAGCATTTCCAGTCGTGGCTTTCAATGCCAAAGCTCCGCAGTCTGTTCCGCTCCCTCTATCATGAAGTCCTGGTTGTTAAAACATATGTAACGCCTCAAAGCGGGTTTTCATCAGACGTATCTTAACAGATCATCGATGCCTGTTAGTTCGTTGAATCTGTCCGAACTGGATGAGGATTACAATGTGATTAACGGGCCGAATCCTCCCAGTCCTGCATCGCAGGTAAAGAATTTGTTTAAAAAATTTTTGGTAGTTCTGTGAAATTTTTGTCTTGGTTAAGTAATGGATGGAAAGAAAGTTTTCAAAGCAAAAATCAAATCAAAATTAAATAGGTTGAATAAATGCCACTATGCCGCTTTGACATCCGTTGCCTTCGTCTGAAGAGAGCTAAAGTTGTTTGGCTATTTGGCGAAGTATATCAACAATTACTGATTTGTACCAATAAAAAAGTTTTTCGGCAGATAAACTCCTTGTCAGTGACGCAAGAACGGTAACGAGAGCATTTTCTTCTCAGAACCGAGGCGAGGAAATATCTTACGTCCCACACCGCGCGTCGGGAGGAACCGTGCTGAAAGCTCCGAAGCCTTCACCTGCGAGTGCCGTGCCCAGTCAGCGAGAAACCCAGGCAGTTAGCGAAAGCGAATGTACACCAACCTCAAACGACAGCACTGCGCACGAGAAAGCGTTCAGTGTACACTCGCGAGCTGGAAGATCGACATCCACTTCAAGAAGACCTACTGCATCTTCACGGAACTCTATGGTTCACCTTCATACTGGTAAGAATAAAGGGAAGCACGAGGTCGTATTCGGCTCATAAGGTTTTGCAAAATTTATCTTTTGTTTGGTAGTATGTTCAGTAGTGCAATGGTAGTAGAATGCTTTCACCAACTTTTTTGAAGAAAGAACTCTATTTACCATCTTTGGGAATCCAAGAAAACTGTGAATATCGAATTAAATTTATGGTAGATTTTCCTTTTCACTTCATAAGCTGGTCTGATTGAACCATACACTTCGTGATTAAAATCGTACCATCTCTAAAGAACATTTTAACTTCAACTCCTATTTCACGGCTTACCATTTCAGAGCAGGGGTCTGCTTTCCGTCTGCAGAATTTCTGCTTTTTAAAAAAGGCAAAAAGGTGACTTTTTCCGAAATTTTTCATTACTGTGAATGGTTGGTATTGCTCGTGATTGCATTTTTTCAGATTTTACTGCCCTTCTTTCCATTAAATCGTGTCGTTTATCATCATTTACGAACAGCAGCTGTACATTTCTTGCAGCAACATTTGTTTTCAAGACATTTACACCGGTCTAACAACAGACAGTGCAAATTTGTTGTGTGGATTGAATAAGATTGCTTTGCTCTTTGTTAGCAAGTCATTACCCTATGTTTTATCCCAACGTTTCTTAAATATTTGCGGGTCACCGACCACTAGTACATTCTAATAAAGGTCACGGGCCCCTCAAGTAAAAAGCGTTGCAACGAATATTCGAAATTAGGTTTCATTCATTGTAGTAGTAATCGAAATGTCTGCAAAACTTGTTAACCATTTGCACCACATTCACAAGCCCCTTACATCAAATTCACGAAACCCTTAGGGCAGGGATGAGGAACGTATTTACGTGGCCGCATGAATTGGGCGCGGGCCGCAAGAATTGGGCACGATCGCTGGCGGGCTGCAAAATAAATTTATTTTATCTTAAATATCTACCTTTATCTAAATATGACGAAGAGTGACTTAATGTAATATCTAAGTACCTGCTTATCATGGAGTTTCGTTTTGAGGCGATGTTGTACTCTAATTTGGGCAATGAAAATACTAATGCGCGCCATACCAAATGGTCACACGGGCCGCAGATTCCCCACCCCTGCCTTATGGGGTTCATGGACCCAGGTTAAGAACCCCGGTTTTAGCCATTCACTGTTGGATATCTCCCTCTTTTAACGAAAGGCTGTTTCCAATGAAATCTTGCGGACAGTTGGCTTGTTTGCATTAATTATTTTACCTTTAGGTGGCAAGTACGCAACCCCAAGTGCGAGAATATACTATGTTTGACCAAACCTTTGACACATTGTTTTCAGGGGAGTTTCCTCGACACCCAGGCGTCAACAAAGGCTTCCACTCTTCACCTTTGACCGGTCGGTCGTCGGGAGGAAAACCCGTTAACCGCTACAATAGCACTTCAAGCAAAAGCTCACGAGGCGCCATTCACGGGCACCATATTATTGAAAGTGCTGAAGCGCTCGGCGACGGTGCACATGCCAAACCAGGTTACATACAAATATCCCGCTCCTTGAATGTTCCGACCCAAAGACCGTCTTCTGCAAAAATTGGCAGGGGGAACAAGGTTTACGATAGCTACATGAGGGAATTGTCGTCGCGAAATGAGCTGAGAGGAGTAAATCCTCTCACTCTATCAGAAACTACAAGGAGTGTTGTGGTCAAAAGTCTTGGCGGAAATTCTGGAAAATCTGCCCCAGACCAATTTATCAGCAGCAAGGAGAACCGAAGCGCTCCAGGAGTTCCTTCATTTCGAGCAAAATCAAGCCCCCAAAGTATTGGCATGCGCAACGCCAACCGACGCACGGCCGACTACCACGCTGCAGCCGACTACCCCATTCGTGCAGGGCACCCATCCCGCTCGTCAGGCGGTCGCTTTACAAGCTTTGGCTTACAAGGCGACCCTGTTCGTTTGAATTTGGATAAAAATATTAATGTCATTTATCGCGATCTTGGAATTCTCAGCAAATCTGGACACAATTTAGCGTCACCTCAATCGAAAATTTTAACCTACCAAGAGGCACAGACTGCCGGAGTAGGCGACAAACAGTCGTTACGTTCATCGAGTCGTCGAAGCGACGGTCGCCGCTCCAAGGTCCATTCTGCAAAATCCGGAGGGTCACTGGAAGAAGCCGGTTCATTACATTCGACGGTTGTGACCATTCCCACCGCCAACGGGTCAAATGAATTGCACGATGAAGCTCCTAAGCAAAGTTTTGGTCGGTCAAACACTGGCAACGTTAAAGCTACGGATGCAAATGCACAATCGAGTGGAAGTATACGCGCAAAATCAGCAAGTCATGCGCAGCGACAGCGAAATGAACAGGACGGGACGGACGGCAGCAACAGCAGAATTTCTGCTCCATCGCGTCCTTACTCGTCAAAATCCAGAGAAATGGATGAGCGCGAAAATGAAGTAGTGGATTTCGGCACTCAGTACAATACTGCTGAACTGCAAGAATTTGAATCAGGCAAGAATTCTGATGTAATCGCCTCTGGTTTTGTCATACTATATCGTCTTCCACGAAATAATCACTTTCATCAGCAAAAAATTAGCTTACAATTGCGTCCATTCGGCACATGCTGCAGTAATGACAAATTAGGGTAAAAGTATAGTCTTTATTGTTAATAAATTCATACATGTTTATTCCGTGTTGAAGAACAACTGTCTCGAATTGATATGGCCTTATTCGCACATGAAGAAAATTCCAGTAAGACTTACTTTTGTTAGCTCATCTAAGAATACATTGGGACTTTATAACTGTAAAGTGATTTGATGTATACGAGCGTTGGAATAGCTTACCTTAATCCGTGATGAGCGTTTAATAATTGTATAAAATTTTGACGAAAACTGTTTTATAGCTCTGAACGAATCTGGCAAGACTGTGTGGGCGTATATAATTTATATAATTTCCAATAAGATGTATTTCAAAGTTTCCCCCGAACTTCTTTAACTTCGTCTGATGTGGAAAATTTTGTCGATCAATGTGCTTCACAATGAAATGTTAGATCCTTCGAGCGTCGTTTAGAGACTCGATGTCTTTCACCTCATTTTCCATCTGTACGTAGATTACGAGCTTAGGGTGTTGAGGTCACGAGGAAAATGAACTGTTTTAAAATCGACTCTTACCGGCTTCGGGTGAACAAGCCAGTATTTGATCACTTTATAATTTAAGTGCAAAATAATCGATTTTGCTAAAGAGGATCAATAGTTATCTTATATTCAAATGCAATCTATTTATTCAAATGTTATTTCTAATAACATTTGAAATAAGTTGCAAGAATTTCATAATATTTGAAAAAAAATTTTTATTTTTTATTTCTTCTAATAGACAATTTATTCGTAAAACACGGGTGATACGCCCCATAGCGGATTCTGCCAAATTTGTCGACCTCAGGCGAGCTGGTTTGTGTAGGTTTCAACTTGAGTTTAGTTGCAGCGAATCGATGGATGAAACCTTTATAGATAAAGAGTTAATTGCAGCTCACAATAATGTTATATTTACGATGTTCGTCCATTTTAGGAATTCCGATTTCAGAAGTCACTACAAGTGCCTTGTAACTCCATTTCATCAGTAGATCACTAGTTCTGTTTGTGTTGGAAAGCCCCTCAAAAAAGAGGGTAAGACAATCTATATTGTTCTACAGTATAACAGCCATTGCTACGTGTTTTTAGATTTCAAACCAGCTGAGCTTAAAGATGAAGAAACGTGGTCATCGGCAAATGCTTGCGAAACACCTGTCGAAAAACGGTCTTCAGATGGTATCCCCGGTAACGACAGAGAACCTGCTGCTGTTCATGAACTAGAAAAATACCGCGACAACTGCAGGTCTCAGGAAGCTGATCAGAGTCAAAATGGTCAGCCGGAAGTACTAAAGAATCATCTTCAAGTAGACCGTGCTGAATGTCCACAAGAACATGTTGCATCTGATCATGTTAAGATATCAAACGCAATAAATCTTGAACAGAACAAAAGTAACGAGACCGGAGAAAGTTTTATTCCACAAAATGCAACGTCAGTCACTGCAGCATCGCCAGGAGAGAACGAAATGACGTTGAGCAAACCCCCTTCCGCAGGCACCAACATGCTGCAAGACACCTCTTCAGATGACCACACCAAACAGGCGGAACTCAAGTCGTCGGAAATTGCTGATGATTCTCGTTTGGAGGAGAATGCTTCCATGTTTTTCCTTCAGAAAAGTGAGGAACACGGTGCAGAGGAGAATCCTGCACTTCCACTTTCTCGCCGTCGTGAAAGTCGCAATATGTCGGCGATGAGTGAGTTAGGTAACGATGAAAGAACGAACACTGACGATGTAAGTGATGACGACAAAGATGCTGATGAAAACGTATCAAATGTGTTAGGTGTTACAAAAGTAACGGTAAACATACAACCGATTGCAAAATCTTAAGGCAGGATGCCAGCAGCACCATACTGTGTTCGTAAGTCAAACTACTTCAACTTTTCCTTCTGGAACTTTTCGACAAGCAATTTTCATTCAACCGCACTTGATATCAACTCAGCATTTCGCTTCCAGCGCGAGGTATCCAGATGTATTTTTACCAGTTTGATGCAACCTGTATACCTCCAGAGCTATGCCTGCGAAACGTTTGAGTGCAAAACGTTTTTTTTTGTCGAGCACTGTGACTTTTTACGAGATTATTTTGTGACGATTGTCATGGCGCCCGTAGAACGAGCAATGTTTCAAAACAAACTCGGGGCCCTTCTTTCCGAAGAGTAGATTTCCAAGTCTACGTTTGGAATCTCGCCAAATAAAGCATTTATATATGCGTATATTTACAAGGAAAACTGTCAATGCCCAACAGGAAGCTTCTGCATGAACGATAACGAAGCGCCGAGATCTTACCGGATCTTGCAGCATGTTCCCATTTATCTTAGAGAATTCAGGCCCGCAACCAGGGGGGCAACCGGGCAATTGCCCACCCTCCAAAATTTTCAAAAACATGTTTGGTTGTTAGGTACAACGACAAGCAAGTTATAATCATTTTCCCCCTTCCTGAAAATAGTACAACAATTACAATATTTCTCCCCTCCGAAAATACCAGCTGTTTGAGGCCCTGTTATAGGTCGATAGGTCGTCCACGTATCCACGAGGCGATCTAACAGGTTTGTAGTTATTTACTGTATAATTAGAATTTGTGACCATTTGCCAGGCTTGTCTATGGGACACTTACTGTCCCATCCCATGGCAGCTTGTGATTGCCCCATCTCATAGGATTTCGACGAAACCAGTAATACGAAGGACATTGTATCATATGCGGTGTCCGTTCAAACCAGACCAGTTCGTACAACCAGCTCAAGTTTAGCACCATCCCCACCAAAACTTTTTCCGCGACTTCAGGCATCAGAAGGGCACCATTTTCATGAGTCTGGCAGCCAGTAGGGTTCTAGGGACAAACAATTTTAACACGCCAATAGGAATAGGTATAGGTGTAGGAGCAAACAAATTTTTGGGCATGCAAAGGACTTTTGCCCGAATTTTCCCAAACTTGCCCGAAAAGTTGTTCTGCGACTATTCCCAACAAATTTTATCCCACAAAGATCATGAAGACCTTTTTTGGTATAACCTAGAAAAGGTCTTCGTTTGTTTTTCTGCAAATATTGGACACCATGTTTTCGCCCGGATTTTTAGGGATTTTGCCTAGATATTTAGGCAATTTTTCCCAGATTTTCAGGGATTTTGCCTGGATTTTCGACAAATTAAAACTTTTGGGCGTACGCTCCCCACCTCCTACACCACTCCTAAGAGGTCTGATAGATACACAGTGGGATGCCCTCACTTGCAAATGACATGCTTATTTGGACCACACCCATCGTGAAAGTTACGATAACATCTGCGAACAGTGTCTTTATCGCACGGCAGGAGAGGCAGCGCATTGAGCAAAACCAGAAAATACTGGCTTTATCGTTTACATATTAAAGCGTGTTGGACACTCACTTGCTTCAGCACGGATCTAATCACATGTGTTGTAAACTGGCTGAACAGTTTTTAAGTGAAAGTTTATAGATGATCACAAAAATTAGCCAATGCGAAAAATATGATTCATTATTTGTTTTTAATAAATCACCGCTGCCGCTCGTAACGTTGTTCCACACAAGGGCGTAACGAGGTTGGATAGCGCCCGGGGCAAGAAGCAAGTTTGGCGCCCCCATGTTTAAACCTGAGCTCTTTCGGAAGCAAATGTACTGTACTAAAGAATGGACTTGTGAATTTGTTCGAACTTTTGGCGCCCGGGGAATTGTTCCCCTTTGGCCCCCCGCGTAACGCCACTGGCCCCACACTGGTGGACAGCACTGAATCTTTGTCTTTACTGAATGTTTGTGTCTTCCATATGAATGAGCGGCGAGCGTGCATCACATAGGAAATTCCACAAGGAATGGGAAGCAGGTTTGCACTCCAAAAATTGCCAAATGTTTTTAGAAAGTTAAAAAGCGCAGCAGGAAAGACGCTTCATATTTTAACGTCATTTGCACAATCCGGTGAGAAAATAGTAAGACAGCCCAGGCATTCCCGATATGTAAGCTTGATCTTTACACATGTTAGGCAGTTGCAGACAGGCATGTAGCCATAGCCAGTGAGGGGCATTTTCACCCCAACTCAAAACACTTGTTTCAAAAATTTTTTAGGTTAATCAAGCCTTTTATGTATAAGCCAAAAAATACTCAGTGCAAATCAACGAAACTGCTTGAGGAACCTATCCTATACTTGATGTTTCAGTCGAACCTGAAGCATTATGGTTTTCCAATTAATTGGTCATGATTAATCAAACGTTGTGCATAGTGTATGTGTTAGTTAGGGAATTCATAGAATGGCTGACCTTTACCTGTGGTTCAAGCTCCATGTGGAAGTTGGTAATTATGGAATATAAACTTGTACTCTGTCTAACCGCTTGTAATCACTAACCGCAAGTAAAAACAAGGAGTACGCTTTTCACAGCTGTTTCTGCCGCACCAGTGTGCTGTATCGCACCTAATGGTGATGCAAGCTTCATTGCAAGAACATCGCAAAAATTCCTCTCTGATATACCCGGCGTGCTGTAAATATAACTTATCTTTGTTTGCCGTGTCAGCCGCAGCCTACACTACATAAAACAAGCTCCAATTTACTTTATAGCAAATATTTTTGTTTCTGGAAATTAGGTGGGGTTATGTTTTGACGGTGGGATTGGGTTAGGATATTCACAGAGGTTGTTGAGGATTGAAGTTAGGAAAGGCTAAATGTGAAAAAATGTAAATGAGAGTTAGCTTTATTTTGGTGATTTGAGGATGAGAGTTGCCCTATTTTGGTAATACGCAGGGACCGAGTTTATGGGGGGACATGTCCCCCACAACTTTTGAACAGGGAGGGACATAATATCTTTTGTCCCCCAACCTTTTGTGATAAAAAGTAATGTAGTTGTGCAAATTTCATGTTACTTTGCTATTGGAAACTATTCCCCAGCATAAAACCAGGGAATAAATGAGAAAAATGAACATTATCACTGGATAATCTGCAGACACAGTATACAGATTTCCTACGTAAACTGAACTGTCATGATTGTTGAAAATTGTGTTGGTTAATTTGAATTACCAAATTGATGTGCACATGAACTTCGCTCAATCACGAATTTCTGCGCTGGTCTGTAGCCCGCAATCTGAATACGGTTACCACAAGGCGCGTAGCCAGGGCAATGCCACCCTAATTCCAAAGTTTCCAGGTTAATAATATATTTCAAGTATAAGCCAAAGACATACTTCAGGGAAAATCAACGAAATTGCCTGAAGGAACCTATCCTACTTGAGCTTTTAGTCGAATAGAAGCTTGTATCTGACCTTTTGTAATCATCAATGACCGCAGGTAAAAACAATAGGAGTAACGCTTTTCGCAGCTGTTTTTGGCGCACCAGCTTGCTGCATCCCACCTAATGGTTATATAAGCTTCATTTCAAGACCATCGCAAATTCCTCTTTGATAACCGTGGGTGCTACAAATACAACCTATCCTTGTTTCCAGTGCCAGCGTAGCCTTAAATCAATATCGTAGATTTTTGTTTTTGCACAGTTTTAAAACTACATACGTGAATATGGCGTTTTTTTATATGGCGTAACTACATAACGTGAATATGGCGATATATGGCGTAACTACATACGTGAATATGGCGATAAATTTTATGTCTTGAAGCTCAAACTTTGTCTAAGAAGCGATTCAGTTTCAAAGTCTTCTTCATTGCGCCATAGTCACTGTTTAGCAACAATAGCATTCCTTCTAGATATTTATTTGTGATGACATGTATTGT
>JGI24158J21664_10004267_pt1 | contig 18340 bp, 5 predicted proteins | sample Ectturendosymbi3_FD_21664 | JGI IMG/M metagenome (IMG submission 21664)
GGAAGCAGAAGGCACCAAGATCAGAGACGAACCCACAACCATTGGCATGGCAGAATTCAAACTTAACCATTCTGCTACCAAGTCGATGCCGCTTGAGTGACAAACTGACCGCTTTATTCGAACCACGTTATGTGAGACAGTATGGTCGAATAAGTTTTGAAATAGGAAGATCCATGCCTGGTTCCGTATCCACTTCCATTGAAAAAAGTATACAACATGTCATGGGACCTAGAAAGCAGATGAGAAGTAAAGTATGAACTATGACATAAAGCTAAGAAACATGTTGGATGTTTAAACTCAAAAGACTATTTTACTGTATTGCTCAAACACTAAACAGTTGTTCACAGTGTCTGTCTGTCAAAATGTTAAGAATATTCCAAGTAATTCTGTTGCAATGCGACTAATATCTTTCTCAATTTTTTCAGTTTAGTTTTTCCTTATTGTGCATGTGAAAAACAGCTATTGTTGATGATAGAGTTTTGACTGATTTCTGTATAGGCCTACTAAAATTTAGGCAGTGTCTACACGTATGCCAACGCCTGTGGATCTTGATATTTGAAACTTTATTCATACACCACCTGTAAGGTGACAGTAATGCATGACAAGAGTGTAGTAGGCTTGGTAGAAACGTAGTAAATGTAAAAGGTAAACCAAAAACCTAAATGTAGCTCTAATGCTGATTCTAACCCCTAAACCTAAAGTTTGGAAAGTTTTGAAAAGAGTAAAGAAAAACTGGTCCCATGAAATAATTGAAACATGCAACCACTACTACCAAAACAAAAATCACCAAGGTAAGAGCAAAATGAAAAAAACATTCTTGCACAGCAGACCTAAATGCATCTGCTACGCTACCAACAAGATGGTGCTGCTTGAGCTACAAGCTCAATGATTTATTTTACCCGCGTCATGTGAGGTGTATCCATAGCCACTTCCTAAAATTTTGGTTATGTTGCTGCTACATACATGAGATCTACTATAGATCACATTTTAGGTACCCTTTAGATTAAAAACTGCTTGTGTTGATCATTGGATAACAAGGTTCTTCAACAAATATTTTTGTTATGTTGCTTTTGTCCTCAGTTGTTAAAGCTGTAATAAATGTTCTAAATATTTGATTTGAAAAATGTTTTGAATGCCATTTTCAATATCAATAGTGTAAATGGAAAACAAGCTTTCCAAGTTGATTGGCATACCTCCTTCAAAATTGGCTGGGGAAAATGCTACATTTGGCTATGTATACACACTTCTTTCAGCAAAGCAAAACAGTTCAACTGTAGCTGGCCAGAAATCTTTAACAATATCTTCTCTTGTGCCATCGATGGATTATGATTACAAAAATACAGCTGATGGAGAATTACAGTCAGATGCTGATAATGAGGTTCAAAATCAATTTTCAGGACCTAATATGGTTATACATGTGTGCGACGAGGCAAAGAATTTAAAACAAGATTTCACTTGTCCTCGTGATCTTCTAATTCAAGAAATGAAATATTTTGCTGACTACCTGTCTGTCGAGTCTCAACGTCTAGAAGAAGTGGACATATCAGTGCATTGTGATATTCATATATTTGACTGGTTAATGCGGTATGTTAAACGAGGAACTGGTTTAGTTGAGGAAGCTGCTATTCCACAGTTAGATTCAACTAATGTTATATCAATTTTGATATCTTCAGATTTTCTTAAAATGGAATCACTGGTCGAGGAATGCATTGCATATTGTCATAAGAATATGTCATCAGTGATTTCTGCACCTTGCAACATGAACTGTGTCAATGACAAACTTACAACTTTACTTGCTTCAAGGTTTAGTCACAATGAATTGGATGAAGTAAAAGATCGAAAAGATAAGTTCAAAGGCAAACTTTATTTTCGAAAAATTATGGAGCTGTTTGAACCCAGTAGTTCTAATCCTGACTCACTAGGCAATGCTTCCTATCTTTTCAAATGTGGCACTTGTCAAAAAGTAATGACAAAAGAGCAAAGTTGCAGCATACCTTGTTTGTCCGAACAAACAAGCATTGGTTTTAGGGGTGAACTACTATATGATCACAACCCAGATCCAATGTGGGATGTGAACTTATTGATCATGCAATTACATGAAGAGTTGCACAAATGGAGCTTGGTTTATTGGAGATTGTGGGGCATTGTTAATCATTTGCCATGTTCACGTTGTGGTCAAATGTTTCAATTGTCTGATTATGGAAATTGCAAATATCACTCTGAGCGTGCGCAGTATCCATTATCAACTGGCAATATTCCAGATGTGCCAGTCGGCAACTACCTGTGTTGTAGCAGTCAAATATTGCGTTTTGATCCTTCTGGAATAACCAAGGGTTGTAGTGCAAAAGATCATGTTGTCACATGTGCTGATAAATCCCAACACACATGTGTAGATGACTTTCTGTCCCACAAAAATGCAATAAAGAATGGACCAGCACCTTGTAACACATTACATGAAATGAATATATTTATGGCAGAAGAGCTTCAAATTGGTATCAAGCCAGCCTCCTTTATATCTCTTCAATCAAGCAAAATTCCTGGGGTTCCTGTGAGCAAATCAGCAGGGTTGTTAATCACAAAAAAGTCAAAAATTTCTCATCTTTCAGGTCGTGGCAATGAAAGTGCAAGTGAAGATGAAAATACGGCTGAGGATGATTTACCTCTTGAAAAAAAGTCAAGCTTTTTGACTATAGACACAGTTCTGCAACCACTAAAAAACTGGAGTCACGGTGATCCTGCATCTTTGACTGATGTGACAAGCAAGGTTGGATTCAGCAAAAAAAGCAAAGAAAAGTCTGCAGTCCCATCAGATACCACTGCTTTTTCAAAGTGTGCAAGCAAGCAAAAATGGGACAGTAATTTTTCTGTTCGATGGAATCAGGATGCTCAGCGTGAAGAAGACCGAAAACGTTTTCAAAATCTAACACTACATCTTACTAAACTTAGACAAGTGGATAAGCCTGAGAAGACAAAAGGTAAAGATCAGCGTGAGCTGCATGGTGGTATATTTCGTAAACTGGAGTCAGCTTTCTTTAACAATAATCGATGGCAAAGCCAATCAACATCTTTTGGAGGGTATGGACGACAGCATCTTTTGGCAAATGCAAAAGACAATCGGTCCCGAGCTCGACACCTTGGACGTTGAAATCAACTAGTTTGGCAGCACAAACTCCAAAATAATTTTCAGGGCATGATGATCTTTATAATTTTTTGGATTGCACAATCCTTGATTGTAGAGTATTGTTGTCAGTCGTGAAAGTTTATAGTTAAAAGAAATATATTGAAGTATGTTGATTGTCATCAAAGTTTTTAAAAATGCATCCAAGTGTCATGTTTTTTCCAACTTTTGCTTAACGTGAAAGATATGCTGTTTCAAAACAAAATTGGATGTTTTTTTAAAGTTATCACACTGTTGCTGTGAAAACCAGGTGTTTATTCCAAAATTATGTAGAACTGCTTTGCCTTTAAATGGAAAGTTAAGTGCTGTTTCGTAGTCTGGTGGCATTAAGATATGCAAGATATGATTTCATATAACTTAGCAATGAAACTTGGGCAAAACCTGTTTGGTTTGAAATTGGTAAAATCAAATGATTCTTAATCATTAAGTAGTTTCAAACATTGTGTGGCATGATGGTTGTACAAAGAGTTTTTTGTGCTGTAGTAGTTTTTCAATTTTTAGGTCTATATCACGTTTCGTTTAAGTTAGCTTTAATAATACCTTGGGATAAAGATTGCCCAAAGAAATATGTGTATATGTAGTATTTTATTAGTTTCTGGAATTGCCTAGATGGAACCAGCATGTCAGGTGCCATTTTGTTGCTTTTACTGTGGAAGGTTATTATTTAACATTGGGTGCTGCTGCTGTTGCTAGTCTGTTTTCATTACCATGAATATAAATGAAGTTGACTAGTTCATAGTGAACCATTATAATTTTTTGTTTATTGTGTATATCTTGCATGTGAAAATGCAAGATGCCAACAAGAAAAACCAGACACACCACCCAGTGTTTAAGTTGTTCTAAACTGTTAGTTTAACTGATAGTGAATTGTGCAAGAGTTTCATTACACTGCAATAAGTCAACAAAATTGACCAAAGAAAGAAGTTATTCAGAATAGTTTGTGTGATGTACAGAACTGTAATTTGATTACTGTATTTTGTGTACTTGCTGAATTAAACTGAAAGTGTTACCATCACACATTGCACATCATATGTATTGTTGTGTTGTTTATTAGTGACTCTGTGTTTTTCTTTCTACCAGTGCTTTAAATGTGGCACATTTTGCTCATGATACATTAGGTGGTGGGCTTAACGTAAATACTCTTCATGTGATAAGGTACAACGTTTATGTACATGTCAAGGTTGTTCTTTTTGCTCCCAATCTATTTTTATTTTTGTATAACAACTCCTTATTTTTTAGGTTTATGCAATAAGAGTTAAGATGGCTGTTTTAAAATCAAAACCAAAGGGCAGTGTAGCAAACAATGTGCTTGCAATTATCTGCAGAGAAGCTCCAAAAGTTTTTAATGACCCTTCTTATACCTGGGCAGTTGGTCTTCTGCTGTGGAGTGTTGAAATTGTTTTGAATGTGTTTATTATTTATAGAGTCAAATGTAAGTTGAATTTGAAAAAAGTTAACATATTTTGCAAGAGATTTATACCTAATAAATGTGATTTTAAAAACTTTAGATTGCTTTCAAAAGTTTTTTGTCAGGTCTCATGTGTGTCTGTTATTGTGATGCTTCTTGTTAGGTGTGCACAAGCCTAATCATTGATAAGGATTTAAAGTTTTGTATTTGTCAAAATTGCCATGGTTTACAAAGAGTTTAAAGAAGTATTTAAAGCGTACCTGCTTTAGTTTTATTATGGGCAGTCATCATTTTATAGTTAAGATCAAAATAATGCAGTACTGAACTGATTGTAGGCAGGGTTGATTGATTTAAATTTCACTTATTATTAAAGAAGGCAGAGACTTCTTATGACAACTCAAGTTATAAAAGCAATTAAAGTTCTATCAATCATAGCAACTATGAGGTCACAGATTCTGTGTCAAATAACTGCAAAAATGATATGTGGACCGAAATCGCTAATATTGGCAAACCCAAAAGTCAGAACTGTCAGAATGCCACAAGTTTGAAAGTGTAGGCTGGCACAAAGCAGGCCTGTAGCCAGGTTTTGAGGTTTGGAAGGCAAAATAGACTGTTGGGGGGAAAGATTTTTGTGTTTATGATGGAATTTGTTTAAAACAAACTTTTCTGGCACAAAAAAAAATTAGGGACACTGCCCCTAAATGTCCCCATGGCTACAGGCCTGGCATAAAGTAAAAGTTCCAGCAAATATATAGGCTGTTGACTGTGGAAATAGTAGTTTGAAAACATATGTTTGATTCAGATTCAAAATAACACATATTATAGGTTTTTACCATTTTATGCAAGTAACTTATACTTTTGCAGAAGCTGAACTAGTGAAAGCTGCACTACAATAATCAATTTTAACAACAGACATTGCACCAAAAAGGCTGGCAAGCTTGTAGTTTTGTATAAGCGTCATAACATGCCATAAGTGTTGATGAGCTGATGATTTGAGTCATTTCAATACATATTTTGTTTTAAACACCAGCATTGGTGTTATGAACCAATTTGCTTTAAGCGTGATGCATAAGTGCAAAGTAAGTTTGAATCAAAGTTCAGCTGAACTCCAGTTGCTGTACCAGAACAAACAAAGCACAAAAAGTTACATTGATACAAACTTCAAAATTAAAAATTACTACTTGTTTGTTGGCCACCCTCTGCACAGTAAATCAAAAAAATCTGATTTTAATCAAAACAATCCGATGTTTTTGATTTTTAAAAAATCTTGATTTTTATCAACCTTGACTGTAAGATTTCGACATGTTTCATAGATACACATGTAAAAAGTAAAAATGGGCAGCACACATGTGCAGTTAAAAAAGCATATGATTGCAAAATTGTTCTGTTGATGGAGTAAGTATCATTATTTGTGTAACATAAATTTTATCACAATGCAGACACTGAAATTGATTGGATTGCCTACATGCAAGAAGTAGAAGGCTTTTTAAATGGAACAAAAGACTACATGCTATTAAAAGGAGATACTGGGCCCTTAGTTTACCCAGCTGGTACGTAGTTCTTATCAATGCGTTGTACTGAAACTGTTCCATTGTTGTGGTTTCAAGGTGTGGAAAGAACAAACAAACAAGAAAGTTGACAGAAAGCGTTTTTCCAGAAAAGATACTTTCAGGTTTATTCAGCCATTGCGTTTTCTTTTTTTTGTAACAAGCTATTTAGTCAATGCAACATTAACCTGGTGTGGCTGTAAATGTTTTTAGTATGGACATAAACTGCCATTCAAGTGGCAAGGATAGTTTGTTTAACTTCTGTTGTTTCTGATATTGAATGCAAGACTATCAAGCTTTTGTAAGCTTCACATATTCAAAGGCAGTGATCAGATACAAAATAGATAGGCTTGTTCAGGTTGCACCTAATAATTGCATTTATTAAAACATGTTTTGGTACTTGTGAGTTCTATGATTTCCCAAATTTTGAGATATTTCAAAATGAATTCCTTTTAAATAAAGAAAAAATAAACGCTCTAAACTAAAGGTGTATACTTTCTCAAACTTGGTTTGTGGTATCTGAAAGTGTGTTAATTAACTTTTATTAAATTACTTTTTAACAATACATCTATCTTCATTTTGTTTTTTGGTAGCAATGGCCGTATGATTCTTTGAAGTGTTTCGTTCCTCGTAATTATGACCGCTTTTGTTGCTTATTGCATAAAATTGAAATTGCTGCAGATTCAACAATTGTTTCCATTTCAATGTGACCACCCAACATGGTAATCACTATGTCTTTTGTTTTCTTGCAAGCGTAAACCTTTTAAGTTCGTAATGAGTCTTTGTGTTGGAGTTTCTTTTTCAAAATTGGTTTGTTTACATAGCGTGTTAACACATAACAAATTTGCAGGTTTTGTGTATTTTTATTCCATTTTGTACTACGTTACAAGTTTGGGCCGCAACATAAAGCTTGCTCAGTATGTTTTCTTCGTTTTCTATTTGTTCAACTTGCTGCTGGTTATTCGGATTTATCACAAAACACTGCAGGTAAGATTTGTTTATTGTTATTCTTGCCTTGCTTAATATTTCAGCGATGCATCGTATTATTTGTGAACTGTTGACTATCTTAAAAATCTTTTGGGCTGTGACTTGATGTACACCCTAATGTCATAATCATAACGCATGCGCTACTTTTCTAACAAAGTTGTTGACTTTGTATTGCAGTGTCCACCGTATGTCCTCATTTTTATGTGCTGCACGTCATATCGTGTGCATTCAATATTTGTTCTTCGTTTGTTCAACGATCCTGTGGCAATCCTCGTTTTTTACTTATCTGTGAACTGTTTTCTTGAAAAGCGTTGGTAAGTCATACTTGTCCTAATGTGTTAAACTCTCTAGTCCATCAGTAATAATTTCATTCTTGAAGATGCAAAAAATATTTTAATATAACCGGAACCAATAGACCAGTTGTTCCCAACCGGCCTTCCGTGACACATACAAGGGCCGCTGATCTTGGTCACACAGGCAGCAAGAGCCTTTTACGACGAACGTAGGAAACTCGAAGCGTTTTCCGGATGTCTTGCAAGGATGTCATTAACTTGCACTTTTATTTGGCAAACATGTCGCAACTTCCCGAATATGTGACAAAGTTACTGCTAGCCGGAATTTGCTTTGGTAACACTGCGGCAGCAAGATATTACAACCGCTAAATGACTAAAAATTTTGGTCAAAAGATAGGTTTACATAATATTTTTAAAAAGATATCACTTAAATTCCACGCTGGAAGCGGTTGTTTCTGCAAATCTAGGAGAACCACCGACAAGAACAACCACCACACATCCGCAACGAGCAGCATTGTCAACTGTATTATACCGCTTACTTTCTCAGGTATCTTGGTTCGTTTCTGTTCAGCTTGGCAGTATCAGTCAAGATGAACGTATTACTATTTGCTCCTGGTCTCCTGATGCTGTTTTTGGTGGAAATCGGAATTCGTGAAACAGCGTGCAATCTATTGATTTGTGGGCTAACTCAGGTATGAAGCAATTGGTAATACAGTAGACCCTGCTTGATAAATCTGACGCTTATTTAATCTAAATCGAGTTGGGACGAAATTTTAGCATGAAAAAAACGTCGTTTGTAAATCCAAACGCCGCTTTATACATCCAGTATTCGTTCCATTGTCATTTTTGGTCGCCGAACTGCCAGAAATTAGCACGTGTATTTCACGTAGAAAGTAAGTGTTTCGCAAATGCATTGCCGGTTGACCATTTCCTGAGAAGCGTAGCATGCAGTGACTGAACAAAACGTTCTGTACATTAATGTGATTTGTACATTAATGTTTATTCAACTACAATTTTTGCGGCACCGGTTATAAAATCTGACGCTTATGAAATCCAAAACGCTTGGTACGGAGGTGGATTTATTAAGCAGGGTCTACTGTACATGTTTTGTTGCGAATAACCATCGGTTGCTGCGTTTTTATTGGCATCAAGCGCAAAACGCCAGAATGTGGTTGAAATCACTCATTTGTTTTTTATGCAAGCTCAATAGGGCTCTAGCATAACTCCTATGTTTGAAAATTGCGAAACGGTTATTTATTTCCGCAAAACTGCAAGCTTTTTGTTCCAACTCGCACTTCAGTGCCATTGCTGCCTTTTGCGATTTTCCTGTTGCCTTGCAAACTGCATCTGGAGCAAGACCCTAATTCGTGGTCGCCATGAACGTGAGCACTGGTTTGTTGATGAAATGACGCAGTGTTCAGTTTTCATCAAAGGTTCCGCCGTGGGCCTTGGGTTGGAACTACACAATATTTGAGACACTGAAAATATCTTCAACACTCGTGACTGTAGTAGAGTCTTGCACTATCTTGGACTGGGAAACGAAGACCAAAGAAGTTAACTGTGCGAAACGGGTGGTTTATTTCTGGAAATCTTGATACGAAAACTTTGTTAAACAACGCGTGATGGATGGTTTTCAGATAAATGCTTGCAAGGATAAAATGTCCCGCACTTGAAAGAAACACTTTTGACTGCACAGCGCGATACTGCTGTCATAGTTTTTTATCGGTAATAAACCGATTATTTTCGAATGACCGAAAAATATTAAGTCAGTTCGGTCACAATGTCTGAAAATACAGACTAATGAACAGTGTTACGGCGAGTTTTAACACAGCTATGGGACAAATGACCGAAATGTCCCAGCGAAAACAAAACAACTGCTGTCTGCGCTAATAACTGATTGTTCAGTGTTCACGGATTGTTCGTAACCGTTTCGCAGGTCGCTCTCGCGATCCCGTTCCTTGCGGTCAATCCAGTCGGATACGTCGTACGCTCGTTCGACCTTGGCCGCCAGTTCCAGCACAAGTGGACCGTCAACTGGCGATTCCTCTCAGAGGGAGCGTTCGCCGATCGCCGTCTCCATTTGTTTCTTCTTTTCCTGCATATCAGCGTCTTGTTTCTTTTTGCTGCATATCGGTGGCGCAGGTAGCGGTCTTCATTCATTTGTGCTTAGTCGTATGACGTGATCAAGGCATCCGAGGGCAAAATTTAGGCCAAGCTGTCTGCTCGCTGTGGTGGCCGGTTGTATGTGTGACAGTGGCCTGCGTTTAGTCTGAGAACTACAGGCGGCGTTAAAAACTTGACTGATTGTCTCTACGCTGCAGAGTAAGAAATGCGCAGAGCCAGTCAGCTTTGACCTTGAATAAATACGTGTAGCTTTTTATGTTCCTACCGGATAATTTTCTGCTCTTTTCAAGTGAAATTGTTGTTGTTAAAATCTAAGCGTAGACTGTAACGTACAGTTACTTTTTCAATAATCTAAATCGTTTGATGTGAAACGTACCGCAGCTGCACAGTTTGTTGAAGCCACGTCACAGTGCTTGAGTGAGTTCAGTGTTTACTCTTGTGAACCGACCACATGGCAGTGACCTGGACACCAGAAAAATCAGAGCAGGATCGTTTTCAAGAAAATCCGAAAAGACTCTTGAAGTCACTGTGTACCCCTCAAGAGAGGGTAATTTTTAACCGTTGTTATGAGCAGAAAAGAACAATTTGCATGCACGCTGCTCGTCTTAGATGTAGTTCTTCAGACTACGTCACATAGACGTCATTCTAAGAATGATGAGGTTGAAGTCAGAAAAAATTATTTGCACTTCGTAGCAAACCCATCATTAAATAAAATATACGCATGTTCGCTTTCAGCACGCAGCGAATTCCTGCAGCATACCATACTTTTTGAATGATTACGGTTGATCTGTAATCAAGTTTCCAACTCACGGATTATTTAGCTGTGCGAATGCAAAAATACTATGGAGATGATTTTTGTACAACTGGAAAGTGTAAAACACCCTTGTTGATAAAGCATGACTCATTTTTAAGTTTTGCAATCCAAAGGCCTGAACGTTTCATTGAATAATATCATGGACAGGACCGTCGCCAGCGGGGTGGGGGGGGGCAGTGGTGCCCGGCCCCACCATTTCACGTTTGGCCCCCTGGTTGCTGCATACATCCAATACAGTATTTTAAAAATGTGGCCCCCCCTTCTGGTTTTTGGCCCCCCCTGCTGCTAAATCCTGGCGACGGGCCTGACCATGGATGGCTAATTCCTATAATTCTACAGTAGTTTATTCAAGTTTTATTTGCGTTCACTCACCAAACACATTTTTCAGAAACATTTCTCGGCTTCTTGATTTACTTAAGATCAAAGATCGATGGAGCGGCGGAGAATACACTCTCTCAAACAATCATATCCTTTGTTTTTGTTTGTTTGTATTCGCCACTTGAAACAATAAGAAAGTGTAAACGTATTTCGTGTTTTAATCAGAACAGTTGGCGAAACTATTATCTTCAACGCAAAGCTTAACGTGAAAGTCAACGACGCGGAAAATACAGAATTCAATGAAATTATGTCGAAAACAACTTTTTTGAAAACATCCAATTGAATCAGTAGTTTGTGCGCAGATCTTTTTTAACGCGAGTTCTCGACACTTCCAGATTTTAGGCTGCGCCAATACTCCACATTGTTTAAAGCTTCCAATTCATCGGTGCAATCTCGTTCACCTGCATCTCTACGCGCACCATCCACACATTTCGAACTTAAATGTGACGTTGTGCTAATTGATGCATTGAATCCGCTGGAATATCTGGGGGGACGTTCGGTCTGCTTGGTCGGACAAGGTTTATCGCCGCATTGTCATTGTCTTCCCCTCCGCTTGACAATTTCAAACGGAAATTTTTTTGCGGTATCAAACATTTTGTCGAGACCAACAAGTTGATCTGATGAGATGTAGACATGGAACGCCACACATACCAGCTGCGCAACAGATGACTTGTCCTATTCTTTTCTTTTACCAAGCAAAGTCCTTAACGAGTGACGTTAACAGATGGTCCAAGTTTTATTTACGAGTAACTTGATCGGAATATGCTTCGCCAGGTCGCTGCATTACCAGTTTTACATTTGGTACTACCACACACTGCCATATCTTTTCTGGTGCACAAGCTACTCGACACCCCTGAGGTGAGTGCCAAGACCCTCGTGCTGATTTCTTTCTTTGTGAAACATTGCTCGACGACTCTTTGATGTAGTTTAGTGTTTAAGCGGAATTGCAATTGTTAATATCTTGAAATATTTTTACTTTGAGAGAGGCCAGAACAACGCTAAGCTCATCTGCTTGATATCAACCTGTAGTTTTCGTAGCATGGAATATGAGTTAGCGCACCGAACTGACTTTATCCCGCAGGTTGCTGTTGTTCGGCTTGATCGAACTTTGCTGGAACACGTATCCTTCAACGAACGAAAGCTCCCTGTGTCTCCACGCCTGTCACTTGTTGCTGCTCGTCGGATTGTGGCGCAACAAAGGGCTGGTGCTGGACAGTCCCGGCGCTGTCCAATCTGCGCATCAGAAAGTCGGAAAAAATCGGAAGCGAGAGTGAAGTTCGGTTTGTTGTGCACGGGGAGTGGTTGGCGATTCGAAACTGAGCGTTCAACGAAAATGAAGGAGCAGTTTTTTTTCACCACTAGGTGCGTCGATGGACGATTTTGATTGTAACGTAATATAAAGAAGAGAGTCCGCAACAAACGCAACGAACAGCGCCGAGCGAAGCGCTGCTGTTTGACAAAATGCTTTGACGTCCAAATCACGTTCATGCCGTGAACACCTCACAGACCTGAACTTCGTCTTGAAGCCTAGTATTCCCAACCGTAAATTGTTTTCTACACGCTGCCAACGTTTTGCAAGCTTTGAATGCGAGCGCATTGACGAATAGTTTCCCGAGACTTTGATGTTGTTTACCTCGCAAGGTAAAGAACTGAAACGCTGCTGTTTATTCTGCGCTTTTGAAAATGGACCTTGCCGTGACTTAATATCGTTCCGCTATGCGCTGCTTTCAATTGCAAACGCTAACTTCGCAACTCTACTTTCAATTCTGGCATGGTGGTGATTAGCAAAGACTTTTGCCGATGCATTTGTGCAATTTTATTTCGACTTGTCCGGTTGTTTATCGTCGCGCCAATCAAAACAGCGGTATGTTTTCATCTTCATTCAGTGATAAAAGATTGCGAAATATCTTGACAAGACTGCGATTTCTATTTACATGGCAGTTGTAAGAGCAAGTGCAATCAGTCGGACAACGGAAAACAAGGTCTGCTGTTTCTTCATTTTGGTCCCGCGTTGTTTTTACGTAATCATTTTTACCTGTCCATCAATCGAGTCGGTTAAACATGGTCTTGTGTCCTCAAGCATCAGAAAGCACGGTTGTGAGGAAAATAGATTGCTGGATTTTTTGCAAAGTATGTGGCAACAATAAACCTTTTTTAATTGGGTTAAAAATATCGTTGCTGGCATAAGGCGTCTTTGTTAAGAGTTCCTACGGTTGTGTTGTGTTAAGCTGTGCTGACCGCAAAATATTCTGAACAGCACTTCGTGCTTGAAAGTTAACGTGGTTGAAACGTGAAATAGTGGCTGCGCAGTGCCAGATAGCGTGTTCAGCATCCTAACCGAAATGCTTGGTCTGAATGTTGCAGTTGCCAAACCTGATTTCAGAATTGGTTTGAGAAATTGAGAAGGAGAGAGGCTTTACCTTGGAGATTTGCATAAAAGCGCAAGTTCGCGTCATGAAAATGAGACTCGTGCCTTACAGAAAAAAAGACGTTATATGATCAGCCACCCGCGTAAAAGTATCAAAAAATAAGCCAAATCACGTCAACGTGCAGGAACTGGTTAAACTTAATGCTAACTCTAAATGATAGAACTGTGAAAAGGCGCTAGAGTCAAGTTCAACTACACCCAAAGGACCTAAGAAAAGTCCTTTCATGCCAAATAAGCGAAATCTACAAAAATTACAGCGAACTGCACAAAGAGATAAAGCGCTAGTTTGTTAGTTCTATTTTCATACTGATGCATTTTAACTTTTTCTGTTGCAACAGCGGCTTGAGTTTTTGTTTCGCCCGCGCTAGTTTCTAATGAGCGCATGTACGCGCAGCCTTGTACTGAAAGTTTAAATCCTGGTTCCAGCATTTATGTTCTACATAAAAATAGATCGTTCGTTAGTGTCTTTCATCAGGGAATTCCCCAACCACTCCACAAAAGAGGTCTTTTCAGTATTCGTTCTTGTCGTAATGGATGCAACCTGACCTTCCTGCACACTTCCAAAGGACTTCCAAAATGATCTGGAACACAAAACACAAAGTGACCATGTCAACAAATAATTCGTACAGGCTTCGAAACATGGGCACGCGTGGCTCGCCATGGGTTTAAAAATGACACGCGAGTGACTAAGTATAACTTGCGTTTATATCATTAGTAATTTATATCAACAAGTCTATTCACACGCCGCTATGACTGCAGGAAACTAGTAACTTGAAATGACTAAGTAAAAACTGCATAATTTCAGTCGAACCCGACGTATTTCCCCAAACTTGCCCGAAAATATCTCCAAGGACAAGGAAATTGACCTCCAAAAATACCAATGCATTTCATATTGGGGCGTATTTTTTAAAATCAAAGCACAATTCAGGCACCATTTTTGTCCAAATTTCCCCTAACTTGCCCTTTTTGTAAAATCAAAGCACATACAATCGTCTTGCGAAGGTTTTCGCACATTTTGCCCAAATCGAAATTTCTACAAATGTTGCCGAGATTTTACCAAATAAAAAGTTTTGGGGGTGCGCTTCCACCCCCGCCCCCTACACCAGTGGCACTGGTCACCGTTGGGGGCCACTGGCCAACACTCAAGAAACGTTAAGAAATGATAGTGAACGTGGATGTTGTGGATGTCTATGCTAGCTAAAAAAACGAAAACACCCCGAAAAACGCAAAACACGCAACAGCCTAAAGAATACTAAATGTCAACTCATGAGGCCCAGTTTTTACATTTAGTTTGCCAGGGGGGCGGCTCGCCCTCCCCATCAGTTACGCCACTGTTTCTAACCAGTGGCACAATTGACGGGGGGCAGAAGGGCGAGCCGCCCCCTGGCAAGCTAAATGTAAAATATTTACCTGGCATTTAGATATTTAGTAATCTTTTGGTTTTCAGGTAGCTAGTATTGACATCCACGACATCCGGATTCACCATCATGTCTTTACGTTTTTCTGAGAGATGGTTATAGTGGACCCCCTTCAGCTACGTTTTTCTCCCCTTGGCTTAAACCTCTAGATACGCCCCTGTTTCTAACAGTATACCACACAGGGTAAAATGTCGGACAGAAGCAGTTAAACATCTTTCGCGCTCTCCACAAACTTGAAAAATGCTAAAAATCATTTTTTGAAGCTGATATTTATAAACTAACAGAATCAGTGATACCACACCAAACTTTGTTTCAACATCAACTTGGCTGTGTGTGGCCGACCATCTGACGTGAAAAGTTTTTCACTTTTCACACAAAGCGACAAACGTCACTTACATTTTTTAAACCTCTCCAAATACAAAACCCAAAGAGAAAAAAGTGGGAGGACATGGCATATTATATCCCCACCGTCTGAAAACGTGGGGGGAACACGTCCCCCGTGTCCCCACCAAATTGCGCCCATGTTTACTTTTGTTACTTTACAGCAGGGTTCTTCAAAATACGTACCGAGGTTAGACGGAGCCCGGGGCAAGAAACAAGTTTAGCGCCCCCACGTGTTCGAAGCTAATGTCTTCCAGGAGCAATGTACTTATATTGAAGAAAGTATGTGCGACATTGTTGAGACTCTTCGGCGCCCCCAGTGATTATGCGCACGGGACATTTTGCACCTTTTCCCCTCTCTGTAGGCTACGCCCTTGCCGCTGGACAAATACGGTCCCGGAAGACATTTTGTTAATAATCGAAAAATGATTTGTTTACGAAAAATTTGTGGATTTGGCAGAATGTAACACATCCCTTAACAATCTCGTTACATGTCCGACTCACGAACTGTTGTGTGATAGCTTATGTGGCCTTCCGGCAAAAAGTTTGAAGACCCATGCTTAACAGTAATAAATGTCAGCTCCGCGGACTCCGTAACTCCGATTTGAGGCCATCTCTACAATGGAAGGCCTGCAGTCAATGCATTCAGACATCTGTATTTATCTATGTTTTTCGACATAACAAGGTGTATATCTGGATATTTTAACAACCAACTCAAAATTTTCTTGACCCGCGTACTTTCGCTGTGGTAAGAATGTAAAAACAGTTTATTGTACCTGCTATAGTATTGCACGGTATTTATCAGTCAGCAGGTTTATACCCAGGGATGTAGTGCTAACAAAAGAGGTGTGGGAACGCGCCCAAAAAACTAGCCATTTTACTGTAGAAGATCTTCAAACTCAATTTAAAGCAAAACATGAAAAAGGTATGGGAACGCCGTTCCCGCCCCACTACACCCCTGGCTATACCGCGCAAGTAATGCTAGTATGGGAAACGTGGTCTATAAAGAAGTCTTAACGTAAAGTGTATAGTGGGCGATTGAATCACATGCCATGCTAACAGTGCAAACAGTATTTGAACAAAAATTTTGCAGACTTTTGTTGAATTGCGAAACGGTCAGCATAACATAATCTAACAGAGGGTTTCTCTTGACCTTTTGTGTCCGCATTAAAATAATTGTGATTCGGCACAGCAAAAATTTCAGACTTGAGCTATGACACCGGTGGCCTCTGGAGTAGTCCACTTGTCGAAAGCTTAATCGACTTGAAAACATTTCAATTCAGAAAAGAAATTGTGTTTGAAGAGAAAATTTAAATACATATATTTCAAACACAGCAGCCAAGCTGTCAGCGGGACAAGATGTTCTGCAGAAACCCTCCACCTCAAGTGTGCTGCTTTCCAGCTTCCGCAATAATTTAGAAGGCCTTACAACAATTGTCAGACCTGCGTGTCATGCGTTGCTGGCATAACATGCATTCTTATTACATCTACATATTACGACGCATAACATGCAGGTCTGAAAGTTATTGAAAGTTTTTTCTAAAGGCCTTGGACAGCAGCAGCATTCCTTGGTTGACGTAACATGAAGATGACGTCAACCAAGGAATGCAGCTCCATAAATCCCACAAGGACGCAAGCACGTGATTGTTATCAGTTTGTTCGTGCAAAGAAGACGTTTGATTTCAAATCACAACCATGTTGGAATTATTATTAATTCTCCTAGAAAAACATACGGAGAAATACATCGAAATAGCTACGAACAGATTTGCTGTGGTCTTGCAATAAATAGAAAAATGACAGTTTATCAACTTCCTGTTTTATTGCGCCCTCGAAGGCCATTGCTTTCTTGTCATCAATAGTAACGATAGAATGAGTCCATCTACTTTTACACGTTGTTATTTTACAGTAGGCAGAATCAGATAACTTCCTCATGAGTATTAATCATTGTTTTTCAAAAATACATACTAGGAAATCATTTGCTACCAAATAAACACACTGTGACAGCTTGAAGCGTAGACAATTTTCAACGCTTAGCTTCACTAAGAGAAGAGCAAATTTGCAGCAAAAAGTTTTCGGATTTGAAAAAATGAAAGTTGAAGCAGTGCACTTTTTGCAGGTAGAAGCTAAAAACTAAACAGTTAAAGGTTTTCACGGTTACTTACAGTTCTATTCCACATTTTGATACGGCAAATAAGTCTTCATGATTACATCACAAACTGATGACATCTTCAAATGATAGAGTAGAAAGTAGCTCCCTTCAGAGTTTTTAGAGATGCTGCTCTACATATTTAAATGCTTTTCTTGATATGTCTATTCCATCAAACTTCTTTACGTGCGTGAGACGTTTGTTTGAATCTTTGTTTCTGGAGTGTTTTACGTCAACGGGCTATTTAATTTTAATTTAAATGCTTTCACGGTGAAAGTGATGAACGGATATAGTGAAACAACGTGTCATGCTGCATGCAATGACCTAGTACCCATTCTAGTCGAGATAAGCTTCTTCAATACACAACAGCCACTGTGAAACGTTGCCTGAAGACCGCAGCAGGAAAAGTACGAAATACTTCATAAAACCGTAGGAGTTCATTTAAAATTCGGAACAGTGAAACCAGCTGTAGAAGCACAAATAACTGGAATCGAGACCGCAACTCCTGCGTTATCGCTTGGTCGGAAGAAAGCACAGTGTAAATACCTTCCAGATAAAGCGATGCAGTGGTTCTGACAAAACTGTTTCGAGAATTGATTCGTTGTAACAGTTTTTCAGTGAAAACCAGTCAACGGTTGAATAGAAACGGACAGGGATAAGCCTCATTAAAGAAAAATCTGTTTTGAGGATGTAGCGGCGTGTAAGTTCAAATGTTGACTAAGGGAGTGAAAGCAAGTTTTGTTATAAGAAATTACGTTAAAACGCAAATGTTTGGTGCTACCAAAGCTTGAAAACACAAGTAAATGAGCTGTACAAGAATTTAAGAAATGATGCAGATGTTTTTGGAATATTTTTAACAAGCAAACAGAAACTGCAATAATAACAGAGAGCTATCGCAAACGCGTTTTCCTCGTTTATTTCACTTACTTTTTGTGATTGTTTTAGCGTTAATATCCCGCAAAAGATGATCTACTGTTGCTCTGTTGGTATTGTTATGGAAGCATTTTTTATCAACGTTATGTATTGGTGCGTACCACTCTGACTTAGCAAGTTATTTACGATTCCTAAACGAATGAATTTCGACTTTTCCTGAATTTGCTTGATCAGAAGACAAAAATTAGCGCTTTGTCAAAAGTGTTTTTTCGACAGTGCTGTTGACAGAATATGACCATGGATTTGTCGTTCGCTTTTTGCATAACCAAAAGTTATTTAAGGCTTGCATTTCTTGATTTCATAAC
>JGI24158J21664_10004268_pt1 | contig 18329 bp, 8 predicted proteins | sample Ectturendosymbi3_FD_21664 | JGI IMG/M metagenome (IMG submission 21664)
TCCTCTACACGCGACTCTCTCCGCAATCAGCGCTTTCAACAGCTGCTATCTTCTAAACTGGACAGTGCAACCTTACCTGATGATCCAAACATCGCCTGGTGAACAACTCGTGATACTATTATGTCCAGTGCACTGAAGGCTTACGGTCGCCGATCGAAAGTTCAGCCTGACTGACTCCACGATAATGCCGACTTTCTTCTATCTAGCTTTTCAGTTAAACGATCAGCCAGATTGAAGGCAATGACAAGAAACAGTCGCTCTGCTCAAAGGAGCTACAGGCCGCGAAACGCACCGTTCAACATCTTACTCCTTTCGCAGTCTCACGCTACTGGGAAAACCTAAGTGCCCGCATACAACAATGCGCAGACTGTGGAGACCCCCGCGGACTCTACATGGATATACAGGAAACTATCGGTCCAATTCCAAAGAAAATGTCTACTTGGCTCTCAGCTGACGGAGCACTTGTGGCTGGCACGTCTGCCCAACTGGATAGCTGGCTCGACCATTATACGTAGCTCTGTCTATGCGCACCAAGTCCACGTCAGCCCTTTGGCGTTATCCAGCTTGTAGCAGCTACTATACATGTCCTTGAAGACCTGGACAGCCCTTTCACCATGGAAAGTGAAGCTTACAATCTGAGGTCTCAAGAACAAGAAGTCGCCTGGCCAAGATGGTATTCCCCGAGCATCTGAAATATGGTGTCAAGCCTCCACTACCGGCGCTCTTTCGCATATTCAAGAACGGCTAGAATTGACGCTACCTTCCTGGCGATTTCAGATACGCAAATGTCATTACTCTCTGCAAGAACAAGGACGACCCTAAGGATTGCAGCAACTATCGTGGTATCTAACTTCTGTGCATTTCCGGGAAAAATTTGCTCGTCTTCTCTTGCCCAGAGCTTGTCAGATCGTTGACAGAATTCTCTCCGAACGTCAATGCGACTTACGCCCCTCTAGAAGTACAATTGAAATGATGTTTTAACTTAGACAACACAAAAAGAAAAAAGCATTGAGCGATCTCATCCCCTGTATCTGGTACCTGGTTTTCATAGACCTGACCAAACCCTTTGATACGGTGAGCCGGTTCGGATTGTATAACATAATGAAACTGCTGGGCTGCCCCGAAACGCTACTTTCCTTTCTTGTAGCGTTTCACGAGAACATGGAGGCAAGATTTTCCAGTTTCACGGCTCCATGTCTAAAACATTTCCACTGTGTAGAAAGGACAAACAGGGCTCCGTCCTGTCGTCGACACTGTTCAGCATCTTTTCACAGCTCTTCTCGCCAACGCTTTCCAGAGAAGGACGGAGTCATGCTCCACACTTACATGGCAGCGGCGGAGGGTTGTTCAACCTCTATCGTCTGCGCGCGAAAACCAAGACCAGGTTCTAGGGACCGAGTTTGCTAGAAAACTTCGGTGGGGTCAAACCTTTAATGTGTGCCTTTCGATGACGTCACCATGTTCACTTAACAGTAGTACGACCTTTTTGTAAAATTGGCAAAATGGGGAGCAAATTATGGAAATGAGACATATTTTGAGGTTATGGTTGCCAGACGCGTTTTTTAAAAATCGCTGCCATTTTCTTGATAGTGGCAGATGTAGGCTGTGTTGTAATTTCGTAAGTGCATATTTAAATGGCATGGGATAAAATTTTGTAATAAGAATGTTTTTGACAATGTATTTATTTTTCATGTTATTTTCTTTCCAATTTCATGAAGCTCCCAAATTCTTGGAAATTTTTTCAAACTGTGTATAAACGTATGCTTTGTGAGCAGAGCCTATATCCCTATGCAAAACATCAGCAAAACAACCTATTTTAAATAAAAGGCGCTAACTTCAGTGTTTTATGTGAACCTACGCGTTTTCTTAAACTCTGAAAAATCCTTTTTTGGATGTTGCACATAAATTTCTGAAGTGCACATCTTTCCGTACAGTTTCATGTTTTTTGCTTTTCTATAGTAGTATTGCTTGTATGAACACCATAACACAACTAATAAGTTCTTGCATGCAACATTCACTTCAGTTAGCAACAAACATTTTCTGGCTCACGTGAAACTCTTCAAAAATGTCTCAGTACCTTCTGGACCACTAAGCCTGGCTGGAAGATGACCTCCCGGTTGATTCCCTGGCCTTTGAGCTAATTATAGTGCGCTGACGAAATAGAGTATCTGTTCAATGCAGCTAGCGTGTATGTGAAAGTAAGGTGATTGCTATTACAGTATTATTAAAAAGATTTAAGGTACATTTCCTATTAGCACTGCAGAAACAAAAATCTTAATATCATCGGAAACTTAAGATAAATGAGGCGTACGCCAAATTGTTGTTGTTAGAATACAGTGTATTCAAACACAGTCTTTGGCATTGGCGATGGTAACAACAATTGAGCTAAACACTAACACTTTCTCAGAGAGAATAATCTTTGTACATTTAATCACTTCAAAGATGAAAACTGCTGTATACCAAACGAAATTTAAGAAACACTCAATCAACGAAAATTGTTCCACACATTTTCATGTCCAGCTATCATCCAGTGTTTACAATACACGCAAAAACTGCAAACAGTTTGTGTGACAAAGTTAAGCCAATTACTTCTGGCGGGTTAAATTTGCCAAATTTTCCTACATCGCATTTTACAGCAAGACCCATAATAGAGAATGAAAAACAAGATTTGTATTAGTTTATGATTGTTTAATTCTGATGTTCAAAGTGCTTTATTATTTCTTATATCTTTAACAAGCACAAAACATGATCTTCTTTCACTTCAAATTGTTGTGAGCAAATTTGATGGGTGGAAAGGGCGGCACTTTTGTGCTCGGCTCTGGGCGACACAGCCTCGCTACGCCACAGAGTACAGTAGTTCAGACAACACCCCCATCTACGCCGGTTTCGCGATTAATTGCCAAACGAAATGCTAATACGGATCACGTTTGGGCGACGGAGGATGGTTTACATAACTAAACAAAGGAACAGGGAAAACAGAGAGGCAATGAGTATTGCTAAGTCACAAGTAATAAATTGCCCTTATTTTGGCCTTTAAATACTGTATTTGGCCGAAAAGCCTCAATGAATTTGCTGAAGGAACTGTCCTGACAAGACTCACTACTAGAGTCATTATAATTTGAGACGTTCTACGTTAGTTCTCTTTGCAGTTACTGCAAGATATGTATTTTCAAAATACCGGCTTCGGGCACTGATTTTTAAAATACCGGCCTCTTGCAGGCCGTTGCTAAATTTCGCCCGGGCCGATGCAATACCGGCCATCTGGCACCCATATTTGGGGGCCATGGCCCAAGTGTCCCTTGGCTACGCCCATGGTGGTGGTATACCAACTGGTACTGTACAATGGTGCTACATCTAGCACTGGATGTAATGTGAAAACTAGGGCAAGTTTTTGTTGCAGTAAAAAAGTGAGAAAGTTGCATTTGTTTTCAACGAAAGTTGCATTTATGCGCAAACATTGCATACGACAGTAATTTACTCAAGCGGTTTATTTACATACAATGCCAAATATTTCCAAACATTTTTTGGGGAGAAATGGCGGTCTTTTGCCAACAGTTTGCCAAGCAAGCTAAAACTTCTCTCCACAATGCATGAAGTTGCTTGGCAATTTAACAATTTGACCTACAGTTCTGGACTGATGTTTGGCGGGGTCAATTCCACAATTGCTTTTAGGTCATTATTAAGTTCGAATCGGTGATCTAAATGCAATTTTATTCCAGCTGAATCGTTGCCAAACTCAAATGTGTAGCCTTATTCATAGGCTTGAGCAATGGTTATTTTGGGCTTTCTGCTCTTTGTAGGCTCTCTGCTCATCAATGAGTTTTGATGTAACATTCATAAATTTCTCTTAGGCTTCTAGGAAGGCTTTCAGCCGCGACCGACTTCTTCCTTCGCTTTCACCACTAACTGCCCTGTACCTTCGAAAGCATTAGCAATCTCACGAGCTTGGGGAAGGTTTTTGCATAGTATTCTGCTGCCTTCAGCCAACTTCCCCACCTAGTGACTATGGTTTGCGGGAGGTGTTGATTGCTGAAAACTTTGCTCTTCGATCTTTGTTTTTCACCACTGAAGCTTTCACTGCAGCAATTAGCTTGACAACATCTTCATAGTTGGCGCGGATTCGTTCAGCCGCAATATGCAAACCATGAGCCACCCTAAACTGAAATAGTTGTAGTATTTTTTTTAATTACACTTTTACATTTTGCGCAATACTTGATAAAAATTCCAGTAAAAAGTTGCAAAAAGTTACAATCTAAAATTCCTGGAAACAGCTCAAAACATTGAACGACATATATTTTGAGTATTTAGGAAGCTGTTGGAAGTTGTAAAAAAAAGTTGCAAAAACTTGCCCTAGTGAAAACACATTAATTGTGAAAATTGAGCTTAAATAGACATAACGATGCTCAAAAATTGTGTTGAATTCAAATTTTACCAGTTCTGAAATAAAACTTACTGCTGCTAAAAACCACAAGATTCTCACTAGAACCACTAAGCCACATAAATCAAACCAAAAACAAACCACTACGACTAGAGCTATTGGTAAATACTAGCAGTGGCAACCGTTGTTCTTTATATTTCACGCTAGAGACCAGCGCAGGAATTCGACTCACAAGAACATTGCACGAATCAGTCACACGATTGAGCAACATTTAAGTGCACACTTATTCGGTTAATTCAAATCAACCAACGGAATTATCAACAGTCATGATAATTCAGTTTACATGCTAAATCTGTACATTGTGTCTACAGATATAATCCAGTGATGTCAATTTTTATAATTTATTCCCCGGCTTCATACTGAAGGTTTCCAACAGCAATGTAACCATGAAATTTGTACAACTACATTATTTTTATCACAAAATACTGGGGATCAAAAGATATTGTGCCCCCCCCCTGTCCAAAAGTTGGTGGAACATGTCTCCCCGTCTCCCCTTAAACTCGGTCCCTGCCAGGTTCACTGATTCATGAAGTGCTGTATTGCGATTAGGCTGCTCTGAGTTTCTCACTCTGAGACTTGCACTTTCAAACGAAACAGGTCTTCAAACGAGTTAGCTAATATCCCAAAATGAAATTTATGCTTCAGCTTAGCTAATTCAAATCGATATATCACGAAGTTTTGGAAAACTAAGTGATTTATACAAAAGCGTGAAAGGACATATAGAATTAATAAATGTTACAGTTCTTAGTATGGTATTTTGCAAAAATTCCAACCATTCAACAACTGACTTACCAGCTGTAACCCATGAAACAATACATTATTCTAAATAGTAATTGACAAGACTAAAATATCTTGAAACATCTAATGATACAAAATTTCGGACTTTATAGAACCTATAAGATGCTCTAATTACTTTTGTTGTTATGGATTACACATGAGATTGTGATAACCCCGGATTTTTGTTTGCCTTGCTGTAAGATTTATTATGACTCATTGATGACATTACATTCTATTGAATTGATATCATTATAACCGAATATTTCACATGACAATAGGGGTTAGCTTCTTTTATTAACGTAATCAGAATATTTCTAAAATACTTATAAAGAGTCAAGGTATGTGTTTTCTTTTTTCTCCAAGCAGTAGACAACATTTTATTTATTTGCTTAATATTATAAGATTCCATTGTCAGGCATTACGTTTAGAATTATTTAAAGGAGTATGATCGTGTAACACTGCATGAAAAGTTTCATATAGTAAATCAGGCTGTAAATTGATGGAAAAACACCGAGCAAGATTTAACTTGGGTCTAATTGAGACTTCAAATTGACAAAAAAATTTCCTTCATGCAAACCACTGATGTATAGCTTTGAACTTAGAATCTATTCTTGGGTGTTCATTTTTTGATCATTGTAATTAGTGGCGTATCTGATGGTAGTGCAGGAGCGAGCCGCCCCCCCTGGCAAGCTAAATGTAAAAACTGGACCCCCTTCAGTTTACATTTTGATATTTAGTATTATTTTGGTTTTCAGTAGGTTGTTGTTTTTTTCCCTTTTTTATATTTTTTTCGTTTTATCAGCTAGTATATAGACATCCACGACATCCGAATTCACTATCATTTCTTAACTTTTTTCTGAGTGTTTGCTAGGGGCTCCTGCGGTGGCCAGTGGGCCCCCTTCAGCTAAGCTTTCCCCTGGCTCAAACGTCTAGTTACGCCACCTACTGTAGAAATGGCAAATGATTTGAAAGATCATATACTGCAATGCCAGAAATAAATGTTATAGCCACTGATAAATAATTGATCAATAAACGTGGGTAGACATTCGACTATCCTTGTTAGTGTGTCAGTAAGTAATTTTGAAAGAATTTGAAGCGTATCAACCTAATTTGTAAAACATATGACTTTAAAATAATTCATTAAGTTACTGTAATATTAACATCAGTACAAAGTATGTATAATTTTTATCGTCAAAATCGTGCATGATATTAAACACCTCATCAGAAATGTGATAAAATCCGGATGCCTGCATATGATACCAACAACTTTTTTTCGTCAGTAATTCTTAACTCTCCTGTTATGTTTTCACAATCACTACATTTTAATTATAAACTTAGATAGTGTAAAATATCGAAAAATCTATACAGGCTTTTACATACAATTTTACATACAATTCAACATTGCCAGCTTTCTTCGCGGTATCAATACGTTCAAAATTGTATCCATGTAGAATACTATTACATATAATTTCATAGGCGGATCCGGGGGTGGGCTAAGGGGGCTGAAGCCCCCCTAAATTTTTTCAGATACGTTTTTTGATCGATGGTTCCCGACACAGTAACGTCCATTGGGGTGATTTTTGGATAGCCTTCAAATAAGCCATTTCTTGCACATGGATAGGGACGAAAATATTAAATGCAAAGTCAAGTCTTTTTGCTGAATTTGAACATTCCGAATGCATTTATTTCACTATAAATGAAACTTCTAATAAACACGTTTTTATATAAAAAATTTTGGTCCCAATGTTATATAAATACGAAAGTGTTTGCATGAAATATTTACATTACATATACGTTATAGAAACCGCACGTACATAGGCGTAGTCAGGGGGCATGGCCCCTCCAAATTTTTAGAATATTTAGTCAGTTTGTGCTTGAAGAGGCAGTATCTCAAGCAAAATACTGTTGCTCGCCTAAAATCAAACACATTGACCCACCCAAAATTTTGGGCTGGTCATGCCACTGCGCACGTAAGTATTGAAACTCCTGTTTCATTTGGGCAAGATTGAGTTTCTTGTGGACAAAAGATGAATAAACAGCAGACTCAGAACCGTCGTTAGAAAGTTTCAATAGTGGGGCTTTGCGTTTGTTCGGGGAGCTTGACATTCTAAAAATTGACAAAAACTCCACTGATTTATAGTGTTTCATGTTTCAATTTGGGGGCTTGGAGCTTTGTTCGGGGGGGGCTAAGCCCACCAAAGCCCCAACCCCTCCCGTGGCTACGGGACTGAGCAGACTGTGGACAAGAGTTGTATAAACTGCAGATCATAACATTTTTTCCAACGAGATTTTGTGAATGAGTGCAGCTCATGTTATTACTGTAGTTAAGCGAAGACATCAAAATTACCCTACAACGAACTCACAATACAGTTAACTACAGCTTAGGTTAGAGCGCTCAGTCACAGCATAAATTCCATAACAGCAAACTTAACCATAAAAAGTAGCCTACATGTCAGGTAGGCTAAATATGAAGTGTGCTAGATTAGCTGTAGGCTATGCTAAAGATGACTGCTGAATATTGATTAGCATCAGACCTGCCAGCAACAAATATTAGGACAAAAGCTCAGTTCAGCACGAAATCAGATGCTTTTCTATCGACCCATACTCTGCTGTCCCTAATCAAATCTTTTCAACCTACTGTACGGTATTTCTAAAATTGCGTTACCGCGATATAGTCGTGTTTCATACAAAAATTGAATGGATGAGCAGAAGTTGGTCACTGACTCGGTGCAAACTATAAACTTCACAATTCCCGCTGTGGCGTGGAAAAACATTGTCTGATCATTTTCAATGCTCCTGTGATGCAATACACACCTCAGTCCCGTCGCCACTGGGGGGCTTTTGGGGGCTTAGCCCCCCCAAACGAAGCTCCGAGCCCCCCCCAAATTGAAATATGAATCAGTTGATTTTTTTGTTAATTTTTTGAGTGTCAAGCCACCCCGCACAAACCCAAAGTCCCCCGCAGAAATGCAAATCCCCCTATTAAAAACTTTCTGGCGACGGTTCTGACACACCTTCCAGGGAAAAGTGCAATTTATTGCTTCGAGTTTTATGAGATGTATGTCTCTACGTGTGCCTTGTGGCGTAGCCAGCCCACAAAATTGCGGCGGGCAAAAGTGAGCAACAGTATTTTGTTTTCGACACCGCCTCGCCTCTCAAAGCACAAAATGACAAGAAACACAAGAAATGTGAGGGAAATGGCCCCCTTGCCTACGTCTATGCGCGTACCCCAACCGTTTTTTTCGGGCAGGGAGAGTTGTGCTTGTTTCCGAAATAAGTACCTTTTTCCGATCTTCAAGATGTTTTCTATGGTCAAATGGCTTTGATATCAATAGCGTTATATTTTACATAGTTTGTGATTGATAGTTTGCCACTGATCGGCGGATGTTTTTGTAAACAAATTTCGCCGTTGTGGTTAGACAATCGTGATGTGTAATAAAAATCAGAAATTTTTCCGAAAACAAACCAATTTTCGAGTTCGAACATTATGAACGTCCATTCCATCCACATCTGTGATTGTATATCACGATACGGCATGGGTCTTGTACAGACTGCCGACAAATGTTACTGGCCACATTTCGTTTTTTCGTGTATTTTTTGCGTCATTTTTATGTCTGTCTCACGCGTTTTTGCGGCACAGATTAGTGCAGTAGCGCAGACAGCCCAAAATTTGGAAGGGGCCAAAATTTTATATTTTAGGCTAACAACAGTATTTTGCTTAGAATACCGCCTCTCAGAGCACAAAATGACTAGATATTCTAAAAATTTGAAGAGACCATGCCCCCCTGGGCTCCCCCTGATACGCCTATGGACCAGTGTTTGTTTTGCTAATAATAGTTTTTTCGACAATCAGCAAGTTGCTTTTGTAAGGTTAGATAAATTTGAGAATATTTTATGAATTGTTGTGATGGCCGCTTCTGCTCTGGAAACGTTCCAATAAGCCTGGGGAATGGTGAGGATGCGATTAGGCCAAAATGTCTATGGTTGTTAACCGTGTTGGTTAAAAAAAGTTACCTGAGCAGTTGGGTTTTCACCGCTATGCAGTCAATGCTCATGCGGATGAATGTGTCCTTGAGCCCTCCCTAAAAAAATCCTGGATCCGCCTATGTAATTTGCTAGTCTCAGTAATAGCTATTATGTCAGGAGTACTCCCTAATTAAGTGATTAAATATTGCAGCTCGTAAATGGCTGGTTTAGCCATTAATCATTCGCTTATTTCATACAGTTTCTGGTTTCGTTCTCCGTGATTGTTTTGCGTTACTAAAACTAACAACCAAGTTTTTTATTATAACGACAAAGAAGGGCAAAAAAGTTACTTGATTGTGAAACGGAGGTTGAAATATCATACTGAAGCTTACTAATAGTCGGTCTTCAACTGATGCAAGGAAATAAAATATTTTTGATTTGACTGACAGCGCTCAGGCCTCCACATCCACAGAGGATACAAATGAACAGGGGAAATTTCAGTTTGCTTCCTCAAAACCTTGCGATGATTCTGGTTCCACACTTTTCGAAGCTTATCAGGATTCGAATCTTGGGGTACGAAAGCATCATCAGTCGGTTTGTGTGATTCAGAAACAGTTCGTTGAGACTATTGTAAATACAGGCCGGAAAAGGTTTGGAAAATGATGCAACAACCTCAACTAGCGGTGCAGCAGTGAGTACTTTTCAAGTGGAAGCTTTTTCAGCGATTGGTGAAGAGAGGGAACAGGAACTCTCAGTGAGCTCGAATCGGTTCACTGAGTATGATGCAGCACAGGTACTGTGCGCAATGATTGGTGTTTAAAACTATTTGATACTTGTGATAATCGAATTATACGGATTTCGTCAAGAGAGTGTGAAAGAAAAACGATTGATATGGCTTCCCTGACCAATGATAGACAATTGAAAGTAAACCAATGTATAAACGTCACTATGCACAGTGTGACAGACGGCAGCCAATGCAAAGTTATTAAAGATTTTCTTGGTGGCTTGATTTTATTTATATGACGTTGTCAGTTTCACACCATAACCATAAACCTCAAATACTGCTAAGGTCAACATCAGTAGGTTGTAATCTGATACTAAACATGCATCTGAAAGTTCTTCCTTGCTTGTCACCAATAGAAACATTTAACAGTGTGTACATAAGGAGTACAACAGAACAGTTTAGCAAACCATGAATTTTTATGGCTCTTATCATTCTTCACTTGTCTTAATTATAGCGCCCTAAAACTAAAAACATGTTCTGCAGCTCATGAGAAGGCTGGACGTGGTGTGCATGTAGGGCAGAGCTTGCTGCACAACAGGCTATGATTTGTTTGTGTGGATAAAATGCTATGTATCATTATTACCTTCTCACATCCTCTCGGGGATGTTTCACAATAAGCTGTTGCACAGATGCGGGAAAACCAGAAAGGGACTAATGACGACCTGACGAGTTCCGACACTGCATCTGAAATGAAGATGAAAGTTGCTGCAAAGTTGTCGACAAAAATCATACTAAAGTACAACAAACTACGATGTAAACTAAATCGTAAGTTTCATTACCGAAAATTTGTAATGCTTACTTCACTGTTGAGCAGTCCGAGTAACTGCGACAAAAATTTATCATTAAATTCATTTCTATTTTCTTGAACTCTAAGCCGATCAAAAACAGTTAAAAAACTTTTCAATAACTTACTTTGAGCAATAATAGTGTTTCTGGAAGATTATTATTGATCAAAAGTTTATCAATTATTTTTTTGCATGTTGCTGCGATAGTTTTTAAAAAATCAGTAGCTGTCTTATTCGTTGTGACGTTGGCGAAAATCGTTAGTATTGCTTGCGAGGTGCATTCAAACGTGACATACTCAAAAAAAATACAGTCGCTGTCACCACAAGCAATGGTTGCTTGACTTCATTATTCGAAGCAAAGTACTCACAGCTGTTATGTCGAAAATAATGCGATGGAATAAAATCGCGAGTTTGCAAGCACTGCACTTGTATAGCTGCTCTTGCAATAAGGTTTGTGGATCCTGCTGTTTGCATCATTCGCATCCAGTGAATTTTGAACAAAAATTGAAGTCTGTGAAGTCGAAATTTTTGAGTTTAATCCACCGTCAATCAGTTCAGCACCAATCGCTCTAACAATTCTTGTGCAAACCCTAGAGAACAAAACGGTTTGCATAGTTGAACTTTATCCCAAAGTTTTTTCTTTTCTGACGCACAAGAAATATCGATGGAGGAACCATGATCAGGCATAATGACCTTTCGACACCTATTCATCCAATTTGTCCACACATTTTCTTTCAGTGATACACGGATGGTCTCAACCATGTTGTGGCAAAAACGATAGTGAATGGAAGACCTTCAAAAGCATATGCGAACAACATCCGTGAATAAAGTTAGTTTGCATTGACTAACCCAGACCAACACTGTTGACGGGGACACATGCGGAGGCATTCGTCTATCTCAGAAAACCACAGAATTTTTGCCAAATTTGTTTGGGAACACATCATTGACTTATGGCAAATGGATAACTTTTAGTGCATTTTGAAATCACTGCTACCGTCAGTAAAAGACTTGCCCTTGTCTCCACATAGCATGTGCATGTAAATATTTCTCCTTACCCTTCAGTCTTGTGAAGATACGCCCCATTATCAATGTATCCACACCCTCTGAGAACGGCGCTATTTTCAACTTACGTGTACTGAACTTTACCACGGTGCCACGTGCCAAAAATGCACATGAACTACAGTTAGAGGATGTTGCAACTGCAAACTAATAGAGAGTGGATACCGTACGATTCATTCTCAACTAACTTCAATCAACACATGTCATCCTATGGAAACCTGTTCTCATTTGAAAACCAAGCAACTTACTTAACCTTTGGGTAAAAAGCGTTTACTGAAAAATGTCGCAACTGCAATTGTTGCTGGTGATTTGCCAGTTCATACTTTCATTGACTTTGTAGAATATTTACATTGCAAATCATTTCCACAGACTAGCAATAACACACCGATTGTGTCAGATTTTTCAATGTTATTTAGGAATAGTTAGCGTACAAATATAAATATGACTGAGAGATATACTAAAATTAGATGATATACTAAAATGAGATATGCGAGGCAACAATGCGGTATCTTCTAGTTGTACGAAATAAAAATTGGGAAACACGGCGTCAGAAGGGGGAGCATGGGGGCCAAGGCCTCCCTGGATTTTGAAATTTTCAGCAAAAAAAGTGGTATTCTCAGTTTCGAGTTGGAAAAACAAATTTCACCACTTTTGACACCCCTTGAAAAATTTTGGAAAAATCACCTAGTGGCACCCCCTGGAAAAAAATCCTTCCGACGCCCATGATGGGAAACACTATTGTAAGGACTGCTTCCGCTAGGTGGTTATAAAAGAAGTTTGCAAAAATGATGGAGCACCATGAAAGGGTACATTCCATTTCTTAAGTGTTTTGCGCTTGATTGAGGGCGCCAGTTTGCAGCTGCAGCTAAATTAGCAACGAAGTTTGCTGTGAACATTAATTACTTTAAATTATTCACTTCTTCAGCTTAGTTTGTATGTACACCGACGGGATATGAAACCAGTCATCTTGTAGAATATAAATGTTTGCTAAAGCCTCTGATGTTTCACCACAATGGGGCGACGGATGGTATCATTCAAGCAGGTTATTGTTAAAAGTGCTAAGAAAGTAAATTTCTTTGTTAAACGCGATTTAAAATGTGTAACTATGAGCTGTTTTAAAAGCTTATTTTCTGGAGTGATCATCACTTTACGAATTGCTGTAGGGACCTAAGCAGACTATTTTGTGACTTTGGGATATTGGCATTATTGTGTTCCAAGTGTAACAGATCAAAAACCAAAAGATGTGTTTCTTTAAGTTGGTCGGTGAATACTACAACATGCTTTTGCTGTGTATAAATACCTCAAGATGATTATTTAAATTTTTTTTAAATCAACTAGCAAAAATTGAAAATATTTTAGGTTTGCAGTAACCAGTTGCTGCTGAATTTGTGAGGCAATATGCCTTATGACTAGGAAGGTAAGAAAGATGGGAAATGCCCTTCATAGGAGTTTGTCACCAATGCGGAAACGAATTACTGTAGAAGTTCGAATTGTGTGTAAGAAGACATCAGTGGAAATAAAAGAGGGCACCACATCATGACAGTGGATGGTCGGTACAAAAAATCTATACAAAAATTAATCTTGTCTGTTTGTCTTGTTAAAAGTACTTTGGTTCCGAAAAGTGATATGTTGTCATTTGTGCGCTCTTGAATCACCGCAGCTGCATCAAGACATTTTTGTCACATCTCTTATTAAGCAACATTGCCAAACTTATTTGGATACTTGGTTGATTCGTAGAAAGCCGCTGAGTTAGATTGCTTTTCGTTTTATCTGCAGAGCTTCTGCACACAACATATGTATCACATGTGTAATTTGAACCGATTGTTTTCGCAGGAATCAGAACTTATGGAAAAAGTGGCGTTGAAGAACTTGAACCTTCAGAATGGAAAATCGGACCGACGTCTTGTTTACAAACAACTCACGATAGAAAAAGGCATGCTGATTGCAATGATCTATGTAAGTTAAACAACTACAGTCTTATCGAGGCAGATTCATAGGCGTAGCCAGGGGGAATGGGGACTATATCCCCCGCACATTTCTAGCGTATCTCGTCATTTTGTGCCTTGAGGGGTAAAATCCCAAACAAAATACCGCTACTCGTTAAAAGTCAAAAGATTTCCCCAAAAAACTTTGGGCTGGCTACGTCACTGGGCAGATTCCCTTTCCTTGCCAACTTACCTAGGACATTTTGAGATTTCAGTGAGCAATATCTAGTAAGATCATGTTCTTGAAAACCTTGGTGTGTGGAGCTAGGGTGGTGTCAGCGGCCGGGGAAAACTTTACTCAAATAACAAACGTTTTAATCATAGTGCGGCAAAATTTTCAAAATTTTAAACAAAAATGTTTTCAAAATCTTTAAAAACAAAACGTTTTGGACATTTTATCGTTTTCCTCATTCTTACAAATCTTCACAATTTTAAAATTAGATTTTTCGTAGTCGTCAGAATTTAATATGCAAAACTCGCTTTAAATTTTTACTTTTTTTCCAACAAAAGTACAGTAAGCAAATCTCCAAAATGTTTTAGATTTTTCAATGTTCAACACTTACCTTCCAAATGAAAAATCTTACGAACATTAGTTAATTTACGTCATTTCACATGTTCATTAATCTCTTGTTGAAAGATCGATTAATCTCGTCAGGTATTTTTCTGCGCTTATGGAACAGTCTGAATCTACTCTAAAACGCCTTCACAGCACAGGAATTTGGATTGAATAACTGGTGATTAAAGATGTTCTGCTGACATATTTTCGGTCAAGCTGCTACACAATCTCAAATCATCTTCTCGGGGATTTTAACATGAACTCATTTTTTATTATTTAATAATACTTTTGACTTTTTACCTGTTAAATTACAATCCCCGAAGAAATATGCAACCTTGCTTAAGTTTTTTATTGTTTTGTTTGTTGTATTGATTTCCAATGCCAGCGTTTTTTCACAGCGTCAACCGGCCTTGATCAAACACCTCTTTCAAGTGACATTGGTTTAAACTTGCTTTCAAATAAATTTTGTTATTCAATGTCTGTCGAGAGCGACTACATTTTACAATTGTTTTGAAGGCAACACGGCCTGTTGCCTCAGAGAAACGCATTTTGTTTTTGTCAAGATTGAGCAAGTTGTAGCCACAAGCTTTCTTCTTTCCTCGGTAGACTTTAACGTGGTTGCAAAAATATTTCATGTCGAATTGACGTAACGCTTAGCCCCGCAGTCAAGGAGGAGCATAGTATGTAAGCTTCCTCCCCGAAATTTCGTGAACAAAGCTTTTGAGTTGGACGAAGCCGATTATCCAGATTGTCTTGTCGGGTCTCAAACAAGAACTCTCCAAGTTGTGTTCAGGCATTTTCAGTTATTTTTATGAGAGAAAACTGCTTGAAACTGAAAGATTTGGCATTAATTTCAGGTTAAATTAAGTTGCTTCCTTTAGGCATAGCTATTGTTTTAAAAATCGTGAAAAGAATTGTGAACGTTGTAAATGCAAAGCGATATCTACGATCACATCTAGAACTTACGCGAATATCAAAAACGAGGTCATAAAAAATTTCCCAAAATTTTACTTTTTTCGTCAACACCCTTTACTTCAGCCCTGCAAGTTTTCACCATGCTTTCAAAAGCAGGTCTCGGATTGGCGCCAAAAGTTGGACGCAAGCCGAATAATTTTGATTTATTGCTGCGGGCGCGGCGTTTATGGAGCAATCGCTTGCTGGCAATAATACCAGAGAGACTCCAACTATTGATTTCGCCTTTTTTAGGATTCCATCTTTTGAAAGTTCGCGCTTGATCCCATTGAGACAAGCCATTTATGCCAATGAACCTAATGGTTTCGCCAAAATCTTTACTTACTAATTACTGTACTCCATAGGATTTCTGCGATATGGCAGAGCAAAGAAAATGGTAGTTCGTCCAGGCGAGGGCCTCACAACAGTTCAGTAGTCTTTCAAGTTTAGATTTGGATAAATGCGTTGAAAATATGTGCAAGAGGCGAACTTTCCACATTCTTCAAGCTTTAGTCTAACGCTCACTGGGCTTGACTGTAAGCAATGCGCTCATTATGATCACTATTTTCTTTGTCTTTCAAAACGTATAAACAATTATTACATTGTTAACCAACAATGTCATGCTATAGGTTGTGATTTTATGATTTCACGATTTAACCTAAATTTATAAGACAGATTGAATGAGATGGCGCGGCCACCCCTACTTTTATAAGTCCTTTCCAACTTTCCTGTACAGTCCCGCAAAACAGATTTTAATTTTAGATTTAATCTCACTTTTCTATACTGCAGAACTGAAGCCGACGCCGTAGTTTCATCACTGGCTAAGACATACACCCAGTTCAGTAAACGCGACTTGACGTGTCTTCTTTAGCAATTGCAGCAGCAGCGCCGTTGTTTTTATCTTGAGTTCCGGCATTGTCAACCATGTTGAGCGATCGAACAGCCCAATTTACTGAGCTAAGCTGTGCAACGATAAGCAAACAGCAGAAGTACAAGCCGTTAGAAATTTAGAAAGTGATATGGACTGGGAGAAAACGCTAGTTTGAAAGGTAATGAATCTGGTAACATGCAGCTGCTCGGAGACGATGCACCACTTGTCCATTCATTTTGAAAATCGGAACGGGGCGGTTGCACCAGGGTCACGTGGGTAATTTCGCAGTGATTGCTGCTCATGCAAAACATTGCATCACATTCATTCCACGCACTAATTAAACCCGTTTACTTCCGTGCACTTTAAGTTCTGCGCATTGCTTTACCTGAGCTTTTGATTTGTGAATTACATGGCAGCAATAGCAATGTTGTAACTTACTTTTGCTATCCTATGTTCAGGCAAAGATACCGTAGCACAGTAGTTCCCAACCGTTGTGTCACGAGAACTCCTATACATGCCGCAACGCGATAGTCCGAATTATGAAAAATTTTTCATATTTGTCATGACTTCATCTTCTTCTTGCGTGAGAGCAGCGGTTCAAACAAAATCCACAAGGTCTTCAAGCCATTTAATGTTGTTGATGTCAGGGGACCGCAGGTCTTCCAGACAGTTCGGAGGGCGAAGAATGTCACAGTCGAGTATTATATGAATGGCTGTTTGCTCCTCAGCGCCATAGACGCATTTGGGTGTATCTAGCATGCCTCATCCCCCACCGGCTTCAGTATCTTGGATGCCCCAGCGGTACAGGCATGCACCAAACCGGCTGACGCCAGTTCTTAGCGTATTCAGTGCTACCCACAGACTCCGGGGAAGCTCTCAGCCAGACGGGAGGCAAACGGCAGTAGTTACTAGAAACTGGGCCGGTGGTGTGGCACTTTTCCATGCCGCTCTCCATGACTCCAGGAGGTTGAAGCCAGAGTTCAGCAGCGCCACAGCATGGCGGTGAAAGGGACGTCGTGAACGCAGGCGCTGTGTGCCGAGGAACTCTACGCTTGTCATGACCAGTCATAGGAATATTCAACAATAAGCTTATAATGATTATTGGAAATAACATTCACTGATATGCAGTATGTACAAATATTTGGAAATACAGTAGATAATACATAAATATATTTTTCCTTTCTATTGAGTATTGCTAACCTTAAATATAGGCTACCCCTAGAGCAGTGATTCCCAAAGTATGGGTCGCGACCCAAACATAGGTCGCAAGGGGTCAAAAACTGGGTCGCGCCGAGGCAATCTAAACCTGGGTTGAATATTTTCACCGTTACCACTGCTTGTCTTTGTCTGTCTGTTGTGTAGGTACTTGACAAAAAAGTAGATCGCTGAGAGTGAAAACGAACTTAGCAACTTACTGTTAAAAACCATCCATATTATCATATGTTGTTTGAGGCATGGTCGCGAGGCGTTCAGCAAATTCAGATTTGGGTCGCGCCCAAAAAGTTTGGGAACCGCTGCCCTGCGGGCACATGTAGGCCTAACCCAGGTTGGGAAACCCTGTCCTAAGTGGAAGTTGCCCGGGTGGCTATTGTCCTAGCTAGGTGGCAGTTTTCTTAGATGACGACTGTCCTAGGTGGCAGTTGTCCTGGGTGGCGATTGTCCAGGTGGCTGTTGGCCTGATGGCCTTAGGCATGACCCAACCGGGACTCGAATAACAAGCTTCAGAGGTGCTTGCTCAGCCAACTGTGCCACGTAACCGGCAGAGCTTAGCTTAACTGTCTAAATACTATTTTGTTTTAAATTTAAAATATTATTTTGAATCCTACGCCAACGTACCGATAACAACCGTGCAAGTCCAACTGACCCGGCCAGTTTACACTCAAAGCAGAAAATTTATCTTCCCGATGTTCCAAGTAATGTCAATTTCGCATTGATCCCACTCCCCAGTCTCATAGATTACTCCTTTTATCTTTATATTTAGACGAAGAGAAAGTTGAACATCACCATAAAATCGCTAGTTTTATTTTTGCCAACCAGGTATTCGAGGTGGTTAGTTTTTGCACCAAAACTTCTAAATGTGACTGTCTCTGCACGTCCTCCTTTCAATTACAACTGATTTCGAAACATAAAATGAATTAGCGGTGCTTACGTTCTTAA
>JGI24158J21664_10004270_pt1 | contig 18325 bp, 19 predicted proteins | sample Ectturendosymbi3_FD_21664 | JGI IMG/M metagenome (IMG submission 21664)
ACCCAACCAAAAATTTTTTTTTCGAGTGCAATCTACTAGACTGTCCGATCCGTTTGAGCTCTTGAACAGCTCTTTAGCGCAATCGGTGGAGGAGCTAGGGCGTTGGTAAGGCAACCAAAAACTGCTGTTTTTTAGGCCGAAATCCAAGTACAAATATACTGTAGACCGGCTCTCAAAGAGTTAAGCACTCATGCCATGTGTTCCTAAGTTTGATTTGATGAATGAAGCACTGCATCATGCTGTTCACATTTTGCAGAAGTTACAGTTATTCTGCACAACCAGGATTGTTTGTTTGGTAAAATTTATATGGTTTTGAACACAAATGTTACATCAACGTTTGTGCTTTGCAAATTGCAGCCATGAACATTTATAGTGCAGTACGTGTTAAAGGACTTCTTTCTAACCAAGGTTTTTGTGGATAAAAGGCTGGTTTATATGTAGCTAATTAATTGCATAAGAAGCAATCAGGACTTTTGAATCATTTTTTGTTGCGACAAATTGATCACTGAAACATTTGTCTCACAGTTTTATTTAAACTTGCCACATCAGTGTTCATTAGCCCATATTTTCAGACATTTTGACCGAAGTGACTAAGTTTTTTTCGGTCATTTCAAAAACATTTTGGTCTATGACCAAAAAAAAGCAATAATAAAGAATAGCACAAATAATATCAGAGCAAACATTTTGGAAAACAACTGTTTCTATCATCCCTAGGGATTTTCTGAAAAAATAATTCATAAATTTTTGCTGGCATTATATGATTTCGTTTTAATCATTGGTTATTGCACTGTTGTTTGAAATTCCAGTCTGTTCCAAAGTGGGTGTGCTTCACAAAATTTGTATTGAATAGCATTTCTTGCAGTGACCATCAAAGCAGCACAATCAGCTATAAACTTGTTTTCTAGGCTGCAGCTCATACTTTTATTCATACAAAAACCAACAACAGCTAATGTTTTGTCACAACAACACTGAATACAGATAAATGCACATTGGTGTTTTTTTCCTGTGTTGAGAAAGCTGCTTGTTAAATGTACTGTAGACTGTGATGGTACAAAAGTGAATTTAGGGGAGCTCTTGAACTTTTTGTTTTCACACATCTGTTATGCAAAATCATCAAGTCCATTCCTAAACATTCTGCCTTTGTTACAACATGCTACTACTTCATGTGGTTTACCTATACTTTCATAGATGCATTTTTAGGCATGCCTGCTCAAAGCACCTTGTTTTCTGTCTAGCTTCAGCAAGGTTAAGGGATAAACTCTGGAAAAAAATGACTTAACACTTCCACTACTCAAAACGTTTTCCTTACTGTTAGAAATCCGAGTGATGCTTACAGAGACTAATTGATCTTCCAGGCAGCATCAAACATAATACCATGTCAAAATTACTTAACCCATCAACTCCTCCTGCAACTCATTTGCAGTACTCATCTCTGTTGCAGCATCTTCAAATCACACTGTGGGTTTGCAAATTTTTCTCAAGATATATGTAATTTTAACAAAGTACTTACCACGTTCACTTAAGTAGCAGTCATTTGTCTAAGGTCCTTCATTTCATCCCATCCTCAATGCCTACATCTACCAACTTGGTAAGATTGAAAAGCAAGAAAATTCATCTCGTGAACTAAGCAAACTCCACATGCACGTGTTTCATTTTTGTTTATCAAGGCAAACCTGTTGCTTTTATTTTGAATAGTATATTTTTCAATTGCGTGTTATCAACAATTATTTTAAGTTAATTTATGATGCATCTCCCATTTGCACTGATGTTCTGTTGTGTATAACCAGGGTTACCATCTTCCTGGACTGAAATATAAGCACATTTCAGATAAAAAAAGTGTTTAAGCATCTGTTACACTTCAAATATAACCTATAGTACAGTGCAATTATTGGCAATTAACATATACAGCAAATTGCAAATGCGTTGAAGTTTTTTTGATGTGACAATAAAGCCATGGGATATAACCAGGGTTGCGGAGTCGGAGGTAAAATATCCGACCTTTCCAAAACTTCCGACTCTGACTCCTTAACACAAAGGGAATAAAGTTTGGGTGTTAAAATCAGTGCAAGCCATGATGCACAGCAAGAAAACTCTCTTTCAACAAAAATTTCAAAACAAATTGTACCATTTCAACAGGAATTCCCAACTTAAGAGTGTGATGTAAAAATGATCCAATTGGATATTTGGAGTCGGACAGAAAATCTGATTCCGACTCAGTGTTGTTAGGAATCCGACTCCACCCAAAAAACTCCGAATCTGCAACCCTGGATACCCTGGATAACTAAGTTGATATAACATGATATATCAAAACAAAACCTTTCACACCAAAGAGTCATACATGGAATGTTAACAGAGTAAATACTTCACCTATTGACCAGGCATCATCAGCTCTTATGCAAATGAATATCAATAACCAAGAGTTCAAAATGAAAATCAAAACATTCTGTTTCAGGAAGCTCTTGTTCTCTCTCACTGGCAGTCATTTTCAATTTCAGTTAGTGACTTTAGCTTTGCAAATTATGTAAATTTTTGAAAATCACAACACCGAGAGGCTCTAATGATACATCCAACTAAAAATTAGCCACTTTTATTACAAATAAGCATCAGTGATATTTTTTAAGACACTGTTCTTCAAAATAAGCAAAAATCTTACAAATAACCACAATCGAACAACCTTGTGTTCAATATAATAATTGCAAGATTGATTCTATTCCAGTGTCATGAACAAATCGGGAGTTAACAGAGTTGTTTGGGCAAGACCTAAGCTCAACCACAGTGGACCCATACGACGAAGTACCAAGTTGGACAAAATTCCCTTTCTGGCAGTGGCAAGGTCTCTGGGAGATCTGTGGAGCTTCAACTCGGAACTAAACGAGTTTGTTGTAAGTTTTCCTGTTTTCGTAACTATGCAACTCACACAGCATGTCAAAAAATTTCCTTGGCAGGGTTAGGTTTTGAAAAAGTTTTAGCTGCTTTCAGAACCGTTGCTTTTTTAGCTTTTCCTGCAGAGGTTCGTGCAAGAGAAAATTTGGAAGCGAAGTGCCTAGAAAATTTTTAAGTGAAGTGTGTTTGAATTTGTGTAATTACTCGAAAATATGGACCGATCTGAGCATGGCTGGTCAGAATATTAAGCTTTCTTCCTGCATCATAAGCGAACAATTTAATTTCTGGAAGCATACTGGCCGTGTCTTGGGAACGACCAAAGTTATGTTTCGCATTTGTTTCTTTGCTCTAGACCTCGTTGTTAAACCATGCAAAAGCTCTGCTGGATAATCAAGTCAGTGGCGCAGGGAGTGCTGGGCAGCAACGGGTGTGTATCGTGATTTTCCCGGTTTCGCAAGGAGCAAAGCATGACTGAAAAAGTGTGAACCCAGCTGAAATGAAACCCTGCCCTGGTTTCCATAGTCTTCGCGTATTGAAGCAGACGTGTTTTTCTCTGCGGCAGTTCGTAGTATCTTAGCTCGCCAAAAAACAAGCCTCCCTTGAACTCCGTTTACTCGTAGCTTGCGAGTTGCGGTGCAACGTCGGGGTGGACGTAACGTTCAGCTGTTAAACGGACGCAGCACAGTTGCTGGCGATAATTGCTGCTGAGAGACTAAGCGTGACGCGAAACAGGTGTCTTTCTTTCAGTGCATACGCAGCACCGGTTCTCACTCCGTGCATGTTGCAGGTTTCTCCCATCCCCGACGTTTACGTCCACGACCTGCACCAAAACAAGGAGCAGTTTGTCGTGCTCGCCAGCGACGGCTTGTGGAACATGGTGCGACCGCGAGAGTGCGTGACAATCGTGGAAAATATCGAGCGACGTCGAAAAGACGGCGTAAGCTTCACTCTTTCAATTCTCAATATTTTTGTTGCTAACGTTGCACGGGCAACATCAATATTCGTCTCACCGAACACCATTAATGCGTTGATGTACACCTGTGCGGTTGCCAATGTTGTCTTTTTCTAGGTTTGGCATATTTGACAGAGATGGTTCTTTTCTCAATTGGTATCCACTATCCAAGTTTTCTCATACAACTATTTAATAGAAAATGAAAAAAAATTGTTGAAACCAACTAACGAGAAAGCTAAATGCGACCTTGCAAAATAATTAAACTAAGTTTTTTTTATGTAGTTCCTGTGTAGTGTACAATACCAAGTATTTCAGAGAAAATATCGTCCGTACGCTCCAGCGTTTCTGGATGTCGAACTTAAACTTTCTATCAGCTAGATTTCAAGTGGCGAAGCCAAGCGATTTGCACTGCGAAGCTGTTGTAGAAAATAATATGTATTTCCACCAAGTAACGTTAAAGCCTTGTATATGTAGCTGGTTGAATCCGAACGTAGCTTTTTGTGAACTAGAACAGGAGATCCCAACCTGGGGTACATTTGCCTATCCGAAGGGGTACATTTAAGGTTAGCAGAAGATGAGAAAAATATATTCACATATTATTTATTTCCAAAAATCATTATATGCTTGTTGTTAAATATGTCTATGAATGAACATGATAATATATTTTGTCATAGGAAATCTTAGGGGTACATTTTCATCGGTCAACATGCTGAAGGGGTGCATGCTCATTTGTTGAAATGCTGAAGGGGTACATGGTCAGAGGAAGGTTGGGAACCCCTGCCCTAGAAAGTAGACTCAGCCTGTGGTTCGGCAACGCTCCCGGCGTATTGCGCCACATCCAACTGCGTTTCCTCCGCAGTCGACTTCACACGATATTCCACATTCTCGTGGCGCATTGCGCTTATGCCCACCATCCCTCGGGAACATCATTTTGCTTGCACCCCATCCATTGGGAACACCGTTTTCGTTGCGTAGTTCGTCGCAGTACGCTTGTGGTTGCTATGCGTTTAACACACGCGCCCGCTGCGTGTTCATATGTCAATTTATTTTGTGCGTCCTTAATGCGAAAATGTCTGCTACCTGCGGCGGTTTTGAAGTCCTTGACCGGTCGCGGTGCTTCGTGCCACGTTCAGCTTGATTCGGATAGATTCGCTTTGATTCCGACAGGTCGCGATCAGTGTTACCTCTATGGTGCGCAATTGCGCACTACCACCAGACAATTCGCTCAGTGCTATCTTATTGTCGCGCACTTCCAACATTCTAAAGTTAGTACGGTATATATAGATATAACGCATGGCCCTTTTAACGTTGGGAAGGCTTTATTGTTTGTGTGTATGCATGGTTGCGCAGTTGCATGCGCGTAGTGCGAAACAAAATAACGTTTTGCTCAGTGTCGAATTTTCTTAGAGGGAACACTGGTCGTGGTAGATCCATTTCCGGTGTAACCTTGATGGTTGTTGCGTAACGTTTCCTGCTCACGACAGAAGCCGATAAACTTGTTTGTGCAGCAGTTGCGAACTCAAAACTACTATGCAATAAAAAGTATGACTTTGTGTGTGTTTTGACAAGGTAAATATCAGTGAAAGATTGAGGAAAGCTTCGTAAAACGGTGCTAATATTTCTGGAAAGAAGTGTTTGACTTGGTCGTTCGTAAACGAGCGCTTTGCATTTAAAAGCATTTTTGTTCGCTCACTCTTCCCAATCGGGTCTCAAATTTTACCTGCCAAGCGAACTTGGTTTTCTCAACTACCTTCGGCGAAACCGTTTCGTGGAAAGCTCTCCAGAGCTTTTAGTTGGAACACACAGCGCGTTCAATATTGCTCCTAAACATCTGCTTGAGAGTTTAGTGATAAATGATAAGCAGGAGAAAAATTTTAGCAACTTTGCTGAAAGTCCTTGACATGAAGCTGCCCCACAGTCGAACTTCGCAGCGTTTTGACGTTAGCAAGGCGGCAGTAGACGCACGTGGCGCCCTTTCTGACCAGGCCAGCTGTCTTCTCTTTTCCCAGCCAAGCAACGGACTGCGTGGTGCATGTCGACTGAGTTCCCACGACCAAAGAGACGCCCCAACTCACAGGGATTTCCAGTGTTCTGCTGTCAGTTATACCCAGCTGATAATTTGCCGTGTACAGAAAATATTTACTGTTGCCAAAACAACACTGGAAAAGCTTGTCGCTATTTATCGGTATTTCGGTGTCTGTTTATCTATTTATCGGTACCTTTTTGTTTGGGAACGCTTCATGCTTGCCTTCAGCCGACGACGTCTCAGGTCTGGTGCAGCAAAATGTTCTATTTTCCAGGAAACAGTCGTGAGTCCTGCGCAAGCGCTCGTGGAGACGGCGCTCAATCGCTGGAGCTTTCGCCAAATGCGCGCCGACAACACGAGCGTGATCGTTGTCATCATCGAGCGACGAATGATCGAGTCGGCGAAGCGCAAGTCCGCGTATTGCGAAAGTTGGACGTATGTACTGTCATGTTTGAAATTGTATGATGCTTGATCTCTGTGATGTCACACTCACAGTGTCAGTCAACCTCCATTATGGCATCACTGTTGCCCAGAATTTAGCAAAGTACTGTATCACGATGTTGTGTACCAGATGTGGAAGGTCGCGCCTGGCAGCAGTGTTTTTCTGAAGGTGTTTTGCGGGACTGAAACGGTCTCTTAAATTTCCTCAAACAGTTTCTCAAAATACAATAGAATATCACTTTGCGTTCGACAACAAAGTACTCTAAAACCTCACTTTACGACAACCCTGGCATTTACATAAAATGCTGCAGATATCTCAAAATTCCTCAGCGGTCACCAAAGCCAAACCTTTAAAAAAATCCCTGCCTGACACTTAACTGGCAGTGGGAGCTTTTGGCGTGGTGTGTGAAGAACGTCCGTCATTGTCGACCTCAAGCCCATTTTCTGTTTCATAAAGAAAGCGCTTGGTCTGGTGCATAATTGTCTTCATTCATCACCCAATTTGCGCTGACACGGCTACGTGGCATTCCTTAGCTCTGTTTTGTCCGTGTGATTTGCAAGCCGCATCGACAAGTAGGTCCTGCCATGCCCTTAAACAGCTGGCCAGTGTATGTGCAGTCGTGCTGCACATTGTATGAAAGATGCTTGGGAAGCAGGAAACGGATTTGCAGTGTATATGCATTTGTCGCTGCATGTCAATCTCCTTTCGTGTTGTAAATTCTATAGCTTTTTCGTTCTTTTCTGCAACTGGTGTTCATTAGCAAATTCTTCATATCCGGTTGCACGAAAGATTTTTGCATCCGTACAAAAAAGGAGTAAAAGCAAACTGCGTACGGTAAGCCAAAAACTCCGGTCGAGAAGGCATGTCTACTTTGAAAGACGCACCGCAATTTCGGTGTCGCCGTCGGGTTTAATTGCGTCGGGGATTTCCATCAAAAACGTTTTATTGCTTTGAAAAACGCAAACGAAAAATCGATTTCGATTTCCACGTCGAGGTTCGATTGTGTCAAGCTTTCCCGTCAAGAATCCCCCCGCCTCTGGCGCAACGTCAACACAAATTCTCACTGAAGTCAGTGCGAGACTGAGCCATGTATTTAAGCTGTAACTTTATGCAAATAGTTGAGTTTTTTTCTGCAACGCTGATGTGCGTGATTACGGAATCTACGCAGTCAGCTTGACGATTTGGGGGCAGGAACAGGTTTTGTTCAGCTGCTAAACCTTCCAAGGTCACGGGAGGCACGAGCGTCGAAAGTAAAAAACAAGTTTCAGGACTATAACTTGCCCAAATCGCACCTGGCGGGCGTGGTCTTTCCAACTCAAGGTCCCAACTCTGCATCAGGCAGAGCGCAAGTTCTTCCAATAGTAAAATTTGGCCACCTTGCATTTTTTCGACAAAAAAACTTCTGAAACGTTTTTCTCTGCGCGGCACTCCCGCTTAAGTGGCAGCGATCCTAGACTGTGGCGCAGACCGAACATTCCCCGTCTGTGGCTTCCGAGATAAGCGCGTCCAAAGTAGTTGTGCGGTTTTATGTTTCCGTTCATGAATAAACAATTTCGCCAAACTTGTCTTTGAAGAAAACGACTGTCGTGTGAGTTTCGTAAGAGCTCGCGACATAGACATCAGCGACGTCATGTTGCGGACACTGCGCCACGCGAATGACGCTCTGCGACCGCGCCTCCCTGCAAAAAGATTGCTTGGGACGTCTAACAAGAAAGAGACTCGTTTCCTCGGCAGCGGTAATGGGGTAATGCGTGAGCGTCAGCATAGATGTTACTCATGCACTTCACAGCTCGACAAAAAGTGAAACCCACATTTCAGCAAACTGTGAGTGAATATCGAACACAATTTGGAAAAATTGAGTTCGTCGACTGCCCTTTCAAGATGGCAATCGAGCGCGGGCGTGCTTCAGCTTTTAAATTCTTCCGCACAATAGCCATTCTGTGAAGTTCGACACTGCAGCAGGTGGCAAAGCACAAAGGGTATGTGTCGTCAGCTTGTGCGTACTTTAAATAATGTCGAAGTAAAAGGGGGGTGGGAATATATGCCCCTTATGTTTCGTCACATATTCTTAAGATGAAAGGTCACTTGAATTTACTTCTAAACTTCATAGAACCTCGTAAGAAATCCAATTTTTGATGGATGTTGTCACTGCACCCATCGTCTAAACCAAGGGTAGGGAACCTATGTAGTACCACGGGCCGCATTAATTGTTCGTTATCCGTAGCGGACCGCAAACTCGATTAATTTTTTACTGAAATTCTCCCTTTATCTAACTACGAGGAAGAGTGACGTATCTTGACTTACTATCTGAGTACCTGCTTTATCATGGAGCTTTGTTTAGACGCGATTTTGTGCTCTGACTTGGGTAGTTAAATTTCTGATGTGGGCCATAACAAATGTTCATGTCGCATTTGGCCCGCGGGTCGCACGTTCCCCACGCCTGGTCTAAACTCTAAAGAATGTTAAGGAATTCAATAGCCGCGAATAGCGGCAGGTTTGTGAGTGATTTCCGATGGCAGAACGGCAACAGAAACCTGACTTCACGTTGGCGGTGCTTCAGGAGCGACCGGTTTCACTTTCTCGAAGCACGTCCCCGGCTCCGCAAATTAGACGCAGGTATTTCTCCCAGCTCTGAATGACTCTTTCTGACTCGGTGGTGTTTGGCTTTTTTTCCTGCTGCCTGCGCATGTACTGATCGTTTCCTGTGCGGTTGTACTTTGCATTTGCATAGTTGCGTATCCTGTCCATGCCAGAGTGTACTGTGCATTAGCGTTTCACTGCTTTCATACTCTGAGCCGGCGGCCTTCAAGAGCACATCTGTTCCTGCTTTTTTCGCTGAAAATTTTCGGTCATTTGTCTCACAGTTGTATTAAAACTCGTCATAACAGTGTTTTTTAGCCTGTATGTTCAAAGATTCTGACCAAAATGCCTTTAATTTTTTGCGGTCATTTCAAAAACGCTTCGGTTTATGACCGAAAAAAACCTCTGTTCAACAAATGTTGTCCTTTCTATATTTCACCATGAACAGCTTTTGACTGTTGGTCGTTGGTCATTTAAAACGCTTGTGTCGTCGTTTCTATGGTATATATGTCAAGTGAAAATGTCGCTTTTTCCCCTGTCGTGATGGACAATCAACGTGAAAGCGCAGTGGACCTCAGAAAGGTGCTGACAACACGTAGGCAACACACCCCTGGTCATACTGCTGCAATCATTTAACACACTGTAGTGAACGACCTCCGCTAATCAGCATAAATACGCGACAAGGGTGATACAACCGAATTCGACCGCAGCGTTTTACGAGGAAATCGATTTCCAAAAACCAACCAACTCCACTTATAGCGGCTGGCTTGGCTGGCACGATGTGCCAGCATAGTACAAACGCGCAAGGCACGTTTGGAAAGGTACAACTGTGCCAACGATCAAACAACTATATTTTTGCGCCGCTAGGACGTAGAATCATTTAAAATTTTAGAATCTCACCGAGTTGTGATGCCCATAACTTGGATGCGCGCATTATTCCCTCTACGATTTTCAGGGGCTGCCAAACTTCGTTACAGAAGACTGAATCCCAGATATGGGGGGACGTGCAAACTTTCCTTACTGCGTCTTTATGTGCACCGTGCTCAAATGGTGCAAAGACAAGTTTTATGTTATTATTAACGTGATCTGTTTTTTTTTCGCTGAGACATTTCGGTCATGTCTTTTTCTGGACATTTTGCTCACCGGGATATTTCGGTTATTTGTCTCACAGCTGTATTAAAACTCGCCGTAGCGGTGCTCATTAGCCTACATTTTCAGACAATCTGACCGAAATGACGTGATTTTTTTCGGTCATGTCAAAAATATTTCGGTCCGTGACCGAAAAAGCAGGACGTGATAGTAGTCCGCAACGTTTCTCGCTAGTTCAAACAAGGACAAGGTTGAATTTAGCAGCAAACCACGTGGTTCGTCACAACGTTAAACTGCCTGACGTTGCGCATGCGCGGCAAGGCGCTGTTCGTCAGGCAAACTGTTTCGGAAACGAAAAACCGCAGCAGACTCGAGCTGCAGAATTTATCGAATGCAATTGTTTTGACAAGAATTGATGCCACCCCGTTCGTGCTCGCTGAAAGGTTTTGTGAACACCGACGTATTCTTTTCTTTACTGCGTAGCCTTTTCTGTTGCACGCAGCGAGCGAAGGCATATTGCAGCAGGGCTGCGGAGTCGCAAGCAGCTGGAAGTTTTTGTGTGGAGTCGGAGTTCGATGCCTAACAACACTTGGAGTTGGAGTCGGATTTTTTTGTCCGACTCCGACTCTGGAAGTCCCATAATATCACACTCCTAAATTGGGAATTCTTGTTGAAATAGTGCAATTTCATTTGAAACGTTTGTTGAAGCAGAGAATTCTTGCTGTATACCACGATTTCCATTGAGTGCTAATTGCTACAAAATTGTTGACAGGCAAAATTCATGTTGAGGAGTCGCAGTCGGAAATTTTGGAAAGGTCGGAATCGGACATTTTACCTCCGGCTGTGCAACCCTGCATCGCAGTGTTCTTCTACACTTTTGTGAACTTTTTGTACCAAGCTAATGTGACTTTGCGTAGTCATTTGCTGCATGTGGAGGAAAGGTCGAAAATAGCAGTGCTTTTTATTGCGCACGCGCACAATGCGAAATACTTTTGTCAGTATGATAGCTCGCCATTCGGATAAACCAATTTTATGATCATGATCGTGGCGCACATGAAACGGGGGCCAACCGAGCCGAGCTATTAACGGGACTTAAGACGATTCGCCTATCGGTGAAAATCATTTAAGCGTTATGCTGTTTACTGCTGTCTACAGAGCAGCCTATGGTACATTTCGCCATCTGGCAAAATCTTTACTACGTAGAAACCTACCGAAGATGCAGTGAAGTTTGTTGTGCTCAAAACTGTGCACAAAACAGTGTCGACCTCTTGCACCTAACCGCGACTCAAATAGCTCGACGACAGAGAGAAAAAAGCTGCGTTCGCCAGCCTGCCACTGGTTGACCGTGTGTTTACACGTGCTATCCTTATGAACAGTGTTTTTTTTGTGTTGTACAGAACTGGAACTTCAAACAATTCTATAATGAACAAAAAAGTAGAACAGTCAAGCGAAGAGTCTGACAAAAGTATGAGCTGTTTGTTTGTTTCGTCGCTTTGGTTTAGCTCAACACTTTGAAAGGGTGTGAGTTTAATTGCGAAAAAAAAGCTAAAATGCAGATTTTCTCTTAGTCTCTTCTTTTTACGACCTGTATATTTAAAGAGTCACTTCTTTTTACGACCTGTCTATTTAAAGTTTATTTGACTGAATAAAGACCACTTTGCGATAACAATTGTTCTTTTTGACCCTGGGATTTTCTTTCGCAGAGATATTTCAGTAATTTTTTTCTGAGACATTTCGGTCATTTGTACCACAGTAGGATTGAAACTCGCCGTAACACTATTCACTAGTCTATATTTCTGACCGAATTCACTTAATTTTTTTCGGTCATTCAAAAAAAATTCCGGTCTATGACCGAAAAAAAACCTAGTTTGTGGCCTTCAATGCACTTCTGTTGGAGAGCGATTCGTTGGTCGCTTTCCACTCAGCGTGACTCCCTGGGCGAAAGAGGTTGTTCACCCCAACATGTGTCATCGTTCTCGGACTGTGGAGCTACAACCTCTAGAGAGGTCGTTTCGCTTCGTGAGAGTCAATCAATTGTAGCGTTCGGTTGCCCGCATAGACAGCATGTGGCATTCGGCGTTCTGGCAAAGTTGCTGTTGTATCGTTGTTGTCACATGTTCAAATAAGCATCGCCCTCGAGCATTTTCGTTGCTTTTCCAGACTGGAAATTACTGCAAAACGACGACAACGTCTCGACTTCCACAGGTAACACAGCGCGTCATTCTATTTTTATCGCCTTGGTCTCGAACCACACCGGTGTGTGGGGGAGGGAGTCGGCGTGTTTTGAAAACCCCTTCCGATGTAGCAGAACCGCGTCCACCATCACAATCGTTTCAAATGGAAATCATTGTTGAGTGTTGCATAATCATTGAGGATTAATACATAATCACTGATTACGTGAGGATAATTATAGTTCCGAAATAGGCAAACACCCGCCATAACGTAGGAACAGCATATTGCACGCAGTGATCGAAACTTTGAGCTGAAACATCGGCGTACCGAAAACCTGTGAAACCCAAACCCCAACAGCAACATATGCAACTAGGAGGCTTTGGTTTGTGATGATGACCGACCTCGAGAAGTTGATTAAAACCTACCGTGAAAAAGTTCATAGACGCACCATCCTTCGGAACGCTATCGAGAGAAGCCTAAGTAGGTTTTCTCCTCAAAGCAATTGTGTCTACGACAGTTTTGTAAGTTTTCTTAAAGTCTTGTGAACTTTTTTCAGTGATCACACAGCGTTCAAACTAATCGATGGGCGTGCCGTTCATTGGTGCAGCAATCGTCTGTAAACACCGCAAGGTGTTGAGAATTTTGTTTGACCGTTTTTTACAACCGCGATGCTTTCGTAAAACTTTCGCGTTGTCCAATTTTCACTCCAAAGACTGAGACGGAAGGTTGGAAGCGCTTTTCAACGATGTTTGCGCCGAAATCGTTGTTGCGATAGGCTGGTGCTGCGCGCAGGATAAGCTTTCAAGTCACCGTGATGTGTTCAGGGCCCAGCAGCTCGACCCCTCCGAACGAACCCCTCCAGGACGCCAGCGTCTCCTCGTCCAACGGTGATGTCAGCGATGATGTCACACCAGCCGCGCGGACCGACGCCGCATCACCGGCGGCCGGGCCCGACGACCAGCCGACCAGCAGCGGGGCTTCCCCCCAAATCACACGTTCACAAACTTTGCGAGGGTGCGCCGCGAAGCGACGTGCGCCGACGGCGTCGGGCGCGCCGAGCGCCAAAAGCCGCAGAATGTCGTTGCGTTCGGCGCAACGGAAGCGGCCGCGTTCGGAAGGCGCCGCCCGGCCGGCGCCTCTGCGGGCCAGGAGGCTGCGGAGAGGGAAGCGAAGTATGTGAGGCGCTTTCCTGTCACTCTCGTTCTCTTCTTCCTCCTCCCTTACTGTGATCGTGTGTACATAACGCCGTACGACCGTTCGTTCGTATGTGTAACTCGCCTCCTCATCCAACGCGCCATTTAAATGTCAGCTTGCTTGCGATCGGAGGAGGGCTATTGTTTTTTGACTGCGTGTTCAGCAAGGTTGCACATGACAAGCTGCAAGCGAATGTAAGCGAAATCGTTTTCGCGAAATCGTTCGCCCTTGTAGCGGCGATATAGAGCGTGACCACCGAAATCTTTGTTGCTTTAGTGAAAATGGTAAGTCTTTTTTTTGCTTAAGAGTGCAACCTCAATGAATTAAACATTATTTTTATAGTGAAGTCTACGCAGCCTGGCCCCCATTCGTATTTTAAATGTAAATATGAAACGTGACGTCAACCGTTGTTCTGCACATAGCCGGCGTTCCAGTCGAGCGCTTCGCTGCATTTTTCGAAGTCACAGAATGAGGCGCTGTGGTCCCCGAAATTGGCGGCGTCCACCGCCGCCGATATCGCACCGCACTTTAAAATTTGTATACGCTTTTCTCTTTTTTTCTTTGGGCAGACGCTTTTTGTGATTATACACTGCAGGTCCATTTTATCGATGTTTTGTCCATCTCACAACTTTAAAATTTGCGAATAACTTGGAAAAGTGAGGAGGCGTCCGGTTAATGAGTCACGCAAGGACTTAATGAAGCTGGTGCTTCCAACTCTAGCAAGACCAGCTTGTTTTAAATATCGTCGTAGATCTGCTGGGATGCTTCAAGCAGCCCGCAATGTCTGCGGCTCTAGTTTTAGTCAAACTTTGAAAAAATCGACTTGAGGAAAGTGGTGTTCGTGTAGACGTTGTATTTTACAAAAAAATTGCGTGTTATTTTTCATCTTGCTGTTGCGCCAACCAGAGCTGATTTATTCGTTTTAGACGTTGTCATGTTTTCGAGACCATTTCGCTTTTGTTGCGTGCGAAAGTCGCAACAACTTTTAACCTTTCACAGTTAAATTTTACTGCCTGAGAAGCTTTGTTTTTATCAATGTTGGTTGTCGCCACGCATGGACGATTGCTTTCGTCACGTGATCGATCAGCGGATCGCATTTTTGTAACGGTATCCTTGCCGAGCACCAATGCGTCGTCAGCTTCAACCGGTGCTTTGCAACTTAAAGCCATTCACTTTGATATACTTGCTGAAAAGAAGATAACTCCATGTACGTCTTATCTATATCTGTTAGGCAAGTACGCTGTGTAGGACTGCAGAGTGACTGCGATTTCAGTGACGTTGGCACGCTTCTATGACGTGGGCACGCTTTTGTGACGTTGGCACTCTTTACGCCAAAGCGCTTTCGATGCATTTTACGAGAAACGAGTTGCTTTTTTTAAATCTGAATGCGTTTGCTAAATTTTCGTACAAACACCCAAGACGCGTTGCAGTCGTGCCCCCCTCTCACCTATCTCGTGAGGAGCAGCCACCCTCCCCGCGCTTGTCTTCGCACTCGTGCGTCGCGTCATGCGCGTTCGCGATTTTTCTTCGAAAAGAAGAGCCGTTTGTTTCTTGTCGGACGTGCATTGCGAAGTTCCCGCGCTCGGCTGTGTCAAAGCCGTCACACTGCCCGCGCGCGCGGGGATTCGAACCCGCAACCGCGCTAACCGTCGAAAACGATTATCGCTCGACTCCACATCGGAAACATGACGTTTTTTGTGTGTGGTTGAGATATGTCGGCACGCAGACACGGCTCTGCCCAAACGCGATGAGTATCTGCACTTTTTACGTCGTTTGTTTAGTTCTGGTAGTCTTTCACGTACAGTAATGTCCAGTACGGCGTGCGTGGTATTTGCGTGCGCGTATTTATTTTCCTTATGTTAGGTCTTTGCACCTCAAGCTCTTCGTGCAGCCGCGAAGTATAAGTAGTAATAAAATGCGATCACCTCTGCCTCAACTTTTGTAACTTCCTCGCTGTTTCAATCTGTGCACACGGCGAGGCATGAGCGCAATGATGTCTTGCGGTTTTATTACGTTCGTCACTGCAACGAACATCGGACTTTCGCGTGTAAGTGGCTGTGTGTTCGTCCAAATGGCGGCTTCGCGTTTGCGAACCCAAAACTGTCTGACAGAAAATACTACGACAAAGATCAGTGTAGGATCTGTAGCAGATCCACCTCAGGCTTGGGCAGGGGTGCTTTGGATCCTCCTGTATTCGGAGTTTTTGCTTGGAATTTTGAAAAGTGTTTTTCTCTTAGTTTCAGATTTGGTATAAAATAAAATGTCACCACCGTTGTCCCCCCCTGAAAAATCCACCGTTGTCCCCCCCTGTAAAAATCCTTTTGGTGCCAATGACCTTACGCATACTGTACACCACAACAAGACTTGTTTCGTGATTGGTAGCGAATCTCTTTGCTCATAGGCAATCGGCTCCGCTTGCGACACAATTAATGGCGTTTCACGATTCGCCGTTTGCTGTGAATGAGGTGTTTTAGACCCACTCTAATGTGATGTAGGTTGGTGCGACTACGGCGGATCCCATCGTTCCAAACGCAAAGAAGAAAATTATATGCATGGAGTGATTGAACACACCATAAGGCGTAAACGCATGAGTTTTTCGTGATTTCTTCTTTACCTCTGGTTATTTTACCTCGCAGGCTTGTTGTTCTATAATGGCTGTGATGGTAAGAGATCTTTGTTATGTGTGGTGTGATATCCCTGGTTCTCGTGTATGTTCTGAAATGGTCGTTACCAAAAAACAGCATGTCCCTTGTCTGGGTCGTATCGAATGGAAAGATGCAAATGCACGACATCCTATTTTTTCGAGCACGCGATTTTGAAAACGTTACGGATCTTCCACTCAGTTTCAGCTTTCATGGCACGTTTGCCAAATGCTGCTCCGCGTTTGTAGAAAACTCCTGGCCAAACTGAAATGTCACTCGCACACGCGATTGTGCGGTTTGGAGGAACTTGTCGTGATAATATTAAAAATCTGCTTCTTATTGACCTCGTGCAAAATGGCGTGAACCGTGTAGCGTTCTAGTAAATAAAAAAGCAGGGGTGGTTCGCCATCAGTCTACGGGGAAATGAACGTGGTTGTGAAAACCTACCGAAGTTATTGTTCACTTCGTGTAACATTTTCACCCATTCATGAATACAAATTGAACCACTACTCCCTGCTCAGTTCTTGCCTTAGTGTTGGCTGCGTTTATGACGTAGTCCGCAATCTATATTACCGTATATGGGAACCAATGTAGAGTTCTTGGTTGGTCCTGGTGCCGAATGTATTCGGTCGATTACGATTCTGCAGATATCCAGTGGCGGCTCGTATATAGGCACTGCCGAACTGCAGCACCCCATATTTTTGCGATATATTTCGTTTTTAAGTCAGTTTATTGTTATACTTTGATATTTAATTTTGCACGAACAAGACGAGTTGACATTGTGTGCTTCCTGCCCAAAAATTTTAGCACAAAGCTAATGTTGACATCTATTTGTTTTTGCATGGTAAGCACTGCAAGTGACGAAACCTTGGAGCTGTGAGCGCTTGCAGCGCCGGTGTCGTTAAAGCCAAGTGTAGAAAGAGTTGCGGCCTGTCAATCAAGCACAGCCAACCTGGAGCTGTGGTTTCCACTGCGTTGGACTGGCATGTGACAGGCAGCAGAATCGTTGTGTTGATCCTCGTGCTGGTGAGAGGCAGCGTACTGAATGGTAGGCTCCAAAGCAGCTATGTCCGACCCGCGGCCCAGTTAAGGTTTTCGCTGAAGTAAAAGTATCCGACATACTGACAACCTTTCGTTATTTTGATAACCTTGAATTTCACATTTTTGATGCAGGTGGTCTCCTCAGTGCCACTTTGTCACGTATGTAAACATTGCAGTAAGGATTCGAACCCTTTCAGTGTATTAGCTTCAGCTAAACTTGGTTGCTCAGATCTACGTAAGTCATTCAATGTGCGGCCCTGGTTAAGGTAGCGACATGATTTTTGGCCAAGTAAGCCATTTGGGTTGGACATAGCTGCTCTAAGCTTCACAATGCAGCATGGCACATTGTATTAAACTGGTAATAAGGCTTACTTGCAGTGATTGCATTTGGTATGTATTTTTATTCTAGAGAGCGGAAAATAAACTTTCATCGTGCCTGTTTGCGCAAGATTTTTCTGGTATCGGTAGGCTATGGTCACTTTGTACCCCATTGGTATGTGGCGATTTTTGTGTGTACTAGCTTTAACATTACAAGAGGCTGAAAATACCCCCTGGCATGATATTGCATGTGGAGGTGGTCTAGATTTGCAATGTAAGATGATTTTGGGTTGATTGGCAGAAAGCAGGGACGTAACGAGGGGGTACAATTCCCCGGGAGCCGAATCACTATGGGGACAGGGGCGGCACTTTTGGTGAAAAGAAGGAATAGCAAATAGTCTTTCACGAATGAACCTGAAGTTAGATTTAGGCTTTGGTTTTAGATTTTGGTGAAGGTTGGACCTACCTAAGGTTGCCAGAGGTCCTTGAGCGCCAAGAACTATCCTTGAATTTGCTATCAAAACTCGTTATGTCCTTGATTCTTGAAAAACATCTTGTTGTCCTTGAATATTTTCCGGCGTCCTTGAAAATTCTTAAACAGTTTTTAAATTCTTCATTTTTGAAATATTGATTACATTGAACATTCAAGAATAAACAATGTAAATGAACAGAACAATGTGCAGATTTGTTTCATCTTAAGTTGTGTAGTAAAAAGTAAACTATTCAAGAACGGTTGTGTCGTCATAATACGTTTTTGTTTAGTTTTCAATATCGTACATGGTTAACTACCTGACTTTCCCATACCTCAAAGCTTGCTGAAAGGGTGAATGAAAGTAGCCATGGGCGTCCGCAGAAATTTTCCGGGGGAGGTGCAACCAGTGGTGAGTTTAGGGTTGGGGGGCCCTCTGATGACGTCATCATAATCAGCCAACCGTGATAATCACGTTTGATTTGCCTAAGATACAGTCACCCAAGGATATGTTCCT
>JGI24158J21664_10004273_pt1 | contig 18322 bp, 12 predicted proteins | sample Ectturendosymbi3_FD_21664 | JGI IMG/M metagenome (IMG submission 21664)
TCCTAGACCTGTGACATTGCATACAGTTTTTGAAAGAAATTGCTTCAACGCAGCGAGCAGGTGTCGGAGAGGTGCGGTTAGTTATCAACATGCGCAATGCCATCTGACGCTGAAACTTTCCCAGGTTTTGAATAAAATAGTTGAAGATATGACCGTTCAAGATGTTCATGCGACGGTTGCTCCCTCGGTCAGTTACGCGAACAAGAAATAGTGACTGGCGAAATTAAGCTGCTGATTGGATGATGCGCCTCTAGAATTTGATTTTTAAACGCTTGTTACTTTCGAATAAATAAATCGTAAGAAAAAAAAATGTTGACGATGATAAGAAACAAACAGGCGAGTTTTGTGAATACTGTGTTCCGCGGAATCATACGATCGTACAAGTTTTGTTCAGAACAATGATTACTTACTGTCAAATGATTTGCGCTTTAGATTAAAGCAGTCGTAATGAATAATAAATCGGAAGAAAACGAAATGTTGACAATGACATGAAACAAACAGACAAGTTTGTGAATACTGTGTTCCGCAGAATCACACAACCATACATTTTTGTTCAGAACAAGGTGAGGGGGATGATTACTGAATGTAAAGTGATCCACGTTATAGGTTAATGTAGTTGTAATGAGTAATTTCTTGACTGGATTTGTAAAAACAGGGAAAATGTTCGGGGAAGTATGCTACGTAAAAGAACAGAATGGGTTAGCAGGTTGTCGTCTGTGAATATGTTTTGCTTTGATACTAGCATCCACAAGGTCATCATTTCATGTTGAAATGAAGCAAGTGTGAATATTTGCTTATCGGATTAAAGCGCAAGGTAGTGGGCATGCCCTTTCACAACGCAATCGGTTACAGATTGAAGCAATGGTGTGGTTCCATTGTGCAACATCATCATAGGCTATGCGATGGTTGAAATAGTTAGTTGATGAGCGAAGTAACACAACACAAAGGAACAGCAAAACTTGCAAAAAGCAAAAGCAATAGGAAAAAAACAAAATTTAAACTGCTAATAAGAAATATGTATCTAGAATTCGAACTTTGCAATGGATGGTACTTTCATTAAAAGAAGTCGTAAGATATGAAATGTTAACAATGATGTAAAAAGACAGACAAATTTTGTTAAAAGGCTGCTCTGCAAATATGAAACGGTTGTATTAATTTTATTACAGAACAGGGTGAAACTTACTAACTGTGAAGTGCTTTGTGCTTTACGTTAAAGCAATCGTAATGAGAAATTCCTTGTTTGCTTTTGTTAAAACACGACAAACGTTCAAAGAAGAATGCTATGCAAAAGAACTGATGAAGTTAGCAGGCTTTCGATGCGTTTTGCTTTGATACATCCCCATGGTTACTGAATGATGTTCAAGTGAAGTGATATTGGCCGGTTGCGTGAAAATTTGTTTATCGGATTAAAACGTGGCATGCCCTGACGCGTCTTGGCCTTCGACAACCGGTGACGGGTTAGAGAAATGAAGTAACGGGCTTAGACACAAGCTCAAAGTAACAAGTTATCTTTAAAATGTGAAACAAATATAATTAAAACGAAGATATGATCAAAACTTGAAAATGTGAAATATATTACCACAAAGCGGAAATGTTAACAAAATCAAAAACATGTTGAAATATTGAAAAGCAGGAAAAAACGTTGAAAAATACAAAAAACATCAAACACACGAAAAAACATCCAAAACCTGAAAAAATATGAATGAAAATATTACCATAACGGAAAAATATGTAAAAAATTGCCATAACGCGAAAAAATATGAAAAATTTCAAAAAGTATGAAAAATATCGGTCGGGGAAAGGAGGTATGGGAAAAACCCACGACATTGCATACCCCAGCTCTACTGGCTGGTCTTGCTGATCTGGCCCAAAACCCCGTAAAATTCCAGACCCTGACCGCCTTGCTTTACTACTGACGATCGCATTGTGAGTATCGGATCGTTGACTTCTTTCCTGAGTCTGTTTGGCTACAGTAATGGTGACATGGGATTGTGGTTTGGGAGCTTGTGTGTTGTCAGTGGACGTGTTGTCAGAGGAACAGCTCTGGCTACAATAGAAAGGGTTTGTTTGTGAATCTACAACCTCCTCACCTGTATATGCTCCAACACAGCAATATGTGAGCTACTGCTTGCAGGAACTGCATTCAATATTTTCTCTTTCCTGGTGTCCCTGACAATGGCTGCATATTCTACAAGTTCCAGGCATTGGGGAGTGTAGAGCCAATAATTCATATTGTGGTTTTTCAACAAATAAATTTATTGGGTTCGGTATTCAGTGCATAAGAAGGGTCTAGAACAGTTCGGCGGCGCCGGTTCGGCGATGGGGCGTTTCGGCGGTTTGTGGTCGCAAATGTTTATTATGCAAAAAGTGTGTTTTTGAAACACTTCAATGGTTAGACTACAAGGAATGTTTGCTTGATAACTGTTTTTGTTGTCATCCTGAGGGCCAGTGTCGTTTACCAGGTTATGCCAGAGGTTGCTCTAAGGCAAACTCCCACTCACATACTTTCAGTCAAATGACAAATAAGCTTTTTTTGGACGTCTGACAATTTTTCTTGACCACCTTGGCCATGAATACCAACAGTGAAAGTTTTCCCAGAGCAATTGCGCAGATTGGACACTGTGGGTATACTAAAAAATTTGGAAGCAACAACATTGATCTAAAGCCCATCGCCGAAAGGACGATAGGCGAAACGGCATCGCCGTACTCTCCCATTCCGCATAAGTACACTTCCACAGGAGGGATAATCTACTACTGGTGTTGATGGGCCCCTATGGGCTACACGTGTGTTTAAATCAAAAGCTTCAAAACTGAAAAGAAAAAACTTTATAACGCTAGTAAATTAATCGAAATTTTAGTAAATTAGTTGAAAATTGGTCAATCAGTAGAAGATTTGCAGCATGCATAAGAACGAGATAATTTAGACACACTGTCTGCAGTTGCACAAAAGTATTTCCCTTGGATTTCTAAATCTCAACAATGTTTCGTTGGAGTTATAAAGATTACAAGAAAACGTGTTATTTTACTTTTATTTGAAGTTTCCTTATCATTTCTTAATGAAGATGAAGAAGTGTTTCTTTCTCTGCCACTTACATTCTTTGGCACATTTTCGTAAACATCTGTAAACGAATCCATAGATTGCTTTTAATATAAAAATAGTTTTACTTAATAATGATAAGTTATCATTAGTAACTTGGTTGAAAATTTTCAGCATATACGTAAGAAACAGATAATTTAGACGCACTGACTTCAGTTTCAAAAAAAGGATTTTCTTGGATTTCTTAATCTCAACAATGCGTTGTTGGAGTAACAAAGGTTACAAGAAACGTTTGTGTTATTTTACTTTTGTTTGAAGTTTTCTTGTCGTTGCTGAATGAAGATGAAGAAGTGATTCTTTCTCTGTCACTCACATCCAAAGTTTGACAAGCCTTACAGTATTTATGAAATTAATGTGTGCGTTTCAGCAAATATATTCCAATCATGTGATGTTATATATCTGACCTTTGATTTTGATAGCGTGAAAATGCGTTTACATAAAAAATGTGATTAAGCTCAAGACCTATAATCGCTTCTCACCTTAATGCTCGTGGATTCAAATTGAAAGCAAGCCTGAATCTTGGCTATTTGTAAATATGTTCATCCCACATTAAAAGTGTCATAAGTCTAAAAGTCATGTCACGTTCACAGTTTAGTTATGTTCGTCCCTGAACGTCACATGTCGCTAAACAAACGCAATTTAGAATACATTGGAAACAAACAAATAAATATCGGAAGAATTCAACATTTACAAATTGACTTGTGTACAACAACCTAAAACTCTAGATATTTCTCCAAACATAGTTTTGTGCAAATAATTACCAAATGATCGTTAGAGCATGTACCGTTTAATTTAATTTCCATGTTTTAACTGGACCTCAAGAGTTTCAGCATTGCTTTTCGCGAGTGGTTAAGGAAGATAATACAGCCAGCAGAAATTATGACGTGAAATTTCTTCAGGATGAATCCTTCAGTGCGTAGAGAATCACATATATTCATACACAGTAAAACAATGCTGCTATTGATGCGTAATGTGTGTGAACTGCATCAACAACACTACCTTCTCCCGTTTGTGGCTTGACCACTTCGTAGGTCTCGTATCCGTCGCTCCCTGAAAAAAAAGTAACAACCAAAATAAAACAAATATCCGGAATGCTGATCTACACATATTAGTCAGAAAAGGTAAAGTTGCTTGAAAAATGAGTTTTTAATATCTTTTGCGTTAAGTAATATGACAAACAAAAACGCTAACGAACACTTCTGGAAAAGACCTCTTCACATGTTCTTTACATTTTAGTTATTCAAAATTCGTTGCATAATCTTAGTGATTGCTATAAACTTTGCGTTAGTTACATTGGCTAACTAATCTCCACACTAACAGTTGAAATCAGTGAGGAAGTACTGGAGAAGATGCAATTTTACTTCACTTTAGCATTCATATTTGCGCTATAACATGCTTATATGACTGTTGTGTTTATTATCCAGATGTGGAAAAATTTTGTTTTTGTTTGCGGCAAAACNGCTTTAAAAATTGTCTTTGTCTGTCTTAACTTCTACCAGATTTGAAAGAGAAAGAATAAGCAAANCTGACGCGTAATTGCAACACGAAACAATGAAACATGCTTTGCTTTCGTAGAAGTTACCGGAGGCGACAACCGCATCACTGGTTCTAAAACAACAAAATGTGCATTGCTCTAGTGGTGCTTCAGCTTTCATGCAATCTCAGAAGTAACGCTCTTCAGGGTCGTCCAGAATGCGGTCCGCGGCCTAAATGCAGCTCAGGGTCACATTTTACATCGTCCGTGACTCAGACTATGTTACATACGCGCCGTCCAAAGCCTGAACTACCCTTCGCTGCCGACTCGAAGGCGGTATCGCTGTGCTTTGATGTGCTGAGAGCGAAACTGAGCGCGAACGCCGTCGCAAAGGAGTGTTTCTGCTTCAAATCCTTTGAATATAAAGATAAAGAATATCTTTGCGTAACAGCATAGTGTCATTGCATACACTATTTACGGTTAAAAACTGTTTGAAAAGACTGCTGGCCCGCTGACGCCTTCACATAATTAATTTCGACGTCAATCAATAACGTTTGACACCCCTGGTCTGCCTTATTCAGTCAAGGATCCGTCTCTCTCTCTAATACGTTGCGAACTATTTCACGCTTTGAATTGCTTTCACTTGTGCTTTGTGTTCTCACTCCGTGTGTGACTGCGTTTACCAGAACCAACACATCTCGCATGACTGGGAGTCAGTTTAGCAATACTCCAATTTTTGTTCAATTGAAACAGTTTATTTACATCCGAGACTTACAAATTCTCGCACATATTGCAATTTAGTTAGCCATACCTTGTCAATATTTAACCATACTTTGATAGCATTAACTTAATGCTGTTATTGTTTATCCACACTGGAACCACATCGTTATTAAAGATAAACTGCGTCATTAGCAACACCTGGTTTTCATCAGCCACATGTTGCACATACCAGTAGCAGTAGAATTCACTTAAATCAACCTTGGTCATAAGCGAGTTTAGATTTAAGTGGTGGATTAAATAGCTATTACAACAAAAATGAGCATATCCGAGAAAAAGCACAAAATACCTTAGTGTCTACGGTATTTATTTAATCAGACAATGCAAAAAAATGATTCAACGATGTTTTTCAGCTGAAAATGCCACTCTAAGAGGACCCTCTAGTTGTTCTTCATCGAATAAAACATGCTATGTCAACGAAGGCGGTTCAGTCTAGCCTAGAGGCCAAACAGTGAAGTTACTACCGAATGTCTGCAGCAGGTGATGTTGCTTCATCGAGTTCATCAACACCAGGGGTTCCCAACCTTTCTCTGAACATGTACCCTTTCAGCATTTCAACAGATGAGCATGTACCCCAAAAATTTCTTGCTAGGGCATAGATCGACTTTTCCCAATTTTTCATCATGACTAACCATAGATATATTATATAATGATTTTTCGTACAAAACGAAAAGTGGTTTTTGAAAATAATATTCACTGACATAGGCTATGTATAAATATTTGGAAATAAATAATATATAAATATTTATTCCCCTCTATTGCTAACCTTAAATGTACCCCTTCAGATAGGCAAATGTACCCCCAGGGGTGCATGTGTCCCAGGTTGGGAACCCCTGATCAACACTGTCTCAGTTCTCATCTTTGCTATTTATTTCATTTCCCTCTTTGTTGCGTATCTCGGACACCGGAACTTTTAACGAGCTTTTCCTCAGTAAGTTCATCCCCCGCTTCAACACCATTGTCGATTGCAAACCATTTATCACACTGCTCAACAATGGTGGAGGAGTCAACTGGATGGCTCCTTCGTCTAGCGGTTTCTCAGCAATGAAGTCTTGTCTCCTCCAACAATTTTGGATGGTGGCTCTTGGCATCTTGATCCAGGCTTTCTCGATCGTATGCACTGCATCAAGCACGTGGATGATTGTTGAGACAGTCTGCACTGCAAGTTGACTTTTTCCATCGTCAATAGCATCAATGCGATCACACACCGTAGGTGGAGGACCACACGCCGTGTTTGGAAAGTATACGGCCACACCTACTTACTGTGCTTGTGGAGAGACAAACTCTGTGGATGACAACCTCATATGCAAATTGCGAGGATACACTTTAATATGGCACAACTAAATGCGAGACTCTTGACGCAAGTTATGCGTGAGGTCTGTCGAGATTTCTAGAGAACACATACTTCTTCAAATCACTGGAAACAAGTTTAAAGCAACGTTTGATACCACCGCCAACGCAAGGTTGGATATTTCTGCGGGAGGCCTCTGGAATAGCGGTGAGAAAATATTCTTTGACAGAAGAATCACACATCCTACCTCACGGTCATGTTCCAATGAATCTCTTTCACAGATCTACCCAACAACATGAAGACAAGAAGGATCAATACGGTCCGTGAATTTGAAGAGTCAGCGTATATGATTTAAAAGATTGGCTGACTTTGCTCCGGCATTTCCATTACTACTACGACATAAACCTAATTCCGCATATTTATTGCAACTTTTCTTTTGTCCGTAACTTTTCATTAGGTTGTATTGGAGGTCCTTGCTTATTGAGTTACTTTTTATTGTTAAACCTTTTGTAGTCTGTAGCTATATCTGAAATCTCTAACTGATCAAGATGATTCCACCTTTGTCTCGTCAACCTCGTTCTTGTGTGCTGTGTCATACTGGATAAAAATACAGCTGTGATGCCTCACGACGAGTATTGGTCAACTGCATTGTTTCTCCGTGGTCTGTGTTGACAAAAACTGCTTTTGCCGCTGTTACGTAACTCCTCTGTTCTGCAATGCTACGGTTTGATGCATGACGTTCCGCTTCATAACCTCCATTGTCACTTTCCCCACTTATGTAAACGACTCACTTCTTCATGTGTATATGTCACAACTCTTCACACATTACTTGCCAAATATCATCTGCGTTTGCCAAGAATTGTTGCGCATATGTTGTATTTTTGTTGCTTTTTGTTTGCTGTCTTGAGGTGAATGGCATCAGTGCTCTTGTCGTGCATCGCTTGTTCACTGCATGATGTCAGCGCACTGATGATTTCCATATCGCAGGGCTGCACTTAAACTGACGTAATTACAGATGCAGCCGTGGCTTCCTGTCCCTTTATTCCTGACCACGTATTCTGCACTTGGTTGGGATGCAAACATAAACTGAACGCAAAGCAGACGTGTTTTGTGGATAAAAGATATGTTTTCAGAATCTGTGATACAATTGTGGGCTGAGCAGCAACCCACCAAAAGGTTCACTTTTATCTTTACTCGGTAGACGGGGGTTCCACGATGTGAGCCATCGTTCAACGATATAGTGTTTTTCATCCACGCATATGAAGAAAAATAGGGTGTGGGTAGATTTTATTATTGAATGTGTTTAAAGCATTGAGGAGGCTTTCTTTTTTCCTATGAGCAACAATTCTGTTTGGAACAATCATATTTCCAGCTACTAGCTGTGTCACCCTTTCTTTTGCAGTTTTGAAGCCTTTCTCGGCAACCATTTTTGCTTCTTCCGAATAGTGCTATCTGCCACGCAAGTTAGTGATTCACCATTTCATCAGCGTTAGGAACGCTTTCCAAGAGATTCCTTGCATGGTTTTACGTCGAAATTTTACTGCTCCTATGATGTCTACATTTGGCTGCTTCACCCAAAAAATGTTAAAACTGGCCAGAAAAAATTTCTCAAATGAAACCGCGAGAAAGATGCACTAAAATTTTCAACCAGTAAATGCCAAACTTCATCGCTTCTTTCACAGAGAAAATTGTCCCTGATTAAACAGAGTCTTCTTGTCCAGCAGCCTGAGTAATGTCGTTTATGTTGTTAATTACAATCTACAAAAAGAACTTTGCACACTGCGTTTTGCAACATCATCTTGCAGCTCCTCAAGCTCCGTCCTACTGTTTTCTTAGCTTTACCTTCAACACTGCTGACCTTTTGGTGGCAATTACACGCAATGTGAGGTCGACGCTGGTCTCAAACCATTCAAGTCGCCATTTCCGTCTCAGGCCACGAGCGCCAAGCGTGCAGCTGATGCTGGTTATTTCCAATGCTCTGTTTGGCTCCGTGAGACGGTAAGAATGCGAAGTCAAGTTTGCACAAGAACAGATGTTGGAAACAGTAGTTGGCGAATCGTCTTGGGTGGATGAGATGCAGATTTGTGAAAATAGCGATTTTTGCCCGAATTCTCAGCGATAAAAGAACCAAGTAGCTCGATCGTATCTGAGAGCTACAGCACTAACATTGCTCATATTACGGCACCACGGTGCTGCCGTTGGCGAAATTTAGCGTGACCTAGCTGATGCTACCGTTACTAGCGGGTGTGCATTCCCGTTATCACACCAGTCCGTGGCCTTGTTTAAGTTCGTTCTCTTTGATGCTAGTAGGTTTGGAGTTCGACAGTCGACCTGGTCTTACCAAGGCCTTCTAATCTGGTACTGCAGCCTTCTTATCAAACCTTATCTCAACAAAATTCAAGTTATGTTGGATGACAGCAGAAAGGTGTGTTGAATGTCAACACAAAAGTATTGAACACAGTTCAAACAAACCTGCCTGTTTTTGTTGATCTGGTCTACCCAAAATGTTCCGCAACAGCACTACAGGAATCAAAGTCAACTGAAAAGTCGGTAGTAAAACGCCCACATATGACAATGTCATTGCCGGAAAATATGTTAGATAAAAGATCACTGTAGTTTTTTAGAAACAAGGTCTTTATCTGCAACAACACCGTTCCCGCGTACGGCCGAGATAACCGACGCACAACAGCCCTCTTCAGTGCACATTCCCCAAAGGCTTAGGCGTGACTAATTGGAGAATCGGGATTCTTCGCAAAGTAGAAGCGTTTCGTTACTTGCAGTGCCAACGCGATGCTTGGGTTTTTGGCTTCCTGGGGATTTTGCTCAAAAATGTTCCATACTTCTTGACTGAACCAGAAGTCCATCACGTACAGTTGAGCAATGTTACATGGATGCCGAGGCGGTCCAGTTCAAGAGGTAGTTTTGTTACATGACAACGACCCGAAACCTTGCGGTGGAACCAGAGACAAAACAATCCAACTTGTAGAAGTTAGAGGGGCACTGCGGCAGTAGTAGGTAACAACACAGGCGGCGAGCTGAGCAGCAGCGACGACTGTATCACATGACATCAATCAGGCCTGCCATTAATTTGAATATAAGTTATTTTTTACTGTCAATTTGATGAGAAGCACCAAGAGGAAAACGGTGAGAGCAGATGCTTACCCAGGAAACCTTCTCTCCTCCAGGCTTAATCGTATTCAGTAGAATGCATAGAAATGGCGGTCAAGACGAAGGTAGGCCATTAAGCAATAACACACGCGGCCCATCCTAGATGACTTGTATGGAATCTGCCTCGAAAAGGATGAATCAATCATGTGCCAAAAGCCAGCAGTTGAAGCTGCCGTTTACTGGTGTTTAGCTGAAGTAGTTGTATTTTGTCAGATCTCTTCCGCTCGACATGTCCAGCAAAAGAGGTCGCCGAGAAAGACGTATCGCACCCTAGCATAACTCCAGCTATCACATGGATGGGAACATGTTTCTGCCACGTCATGGCATGAGTAGTACAGTAGAAGGCATATGTGAAAAAAGTTGTCGCCACCATGTATGATGTTTCTCAATTGTAAAAGATATGATTTGGCAAGCTCATGGAACTGAATGTTTTAACCATTTTTGCAGCGGTATTTCAACATAGCGATATTAATAGACTGCCTATGTCGCAAGTTTGTCGTGTTGTCAAAAATAACATTTAGCAATACTGATCAGCACACGGCGCATCATATGATGTAATTGTGCTAAGTTTAAATAATATGATTTCTTGTGCTTGGAAATAAAAAATATTTTTGAGTACTGCTTCCAAGACAGTAACGAAAGGGCACGAAGATCAGTTACGCCCACAACCATACTAAAAACGAGAAATTTTACTTTGCATTTTCTATCCCCTATGCGGAATATTTATAATATTTTTGCACCTTGAGCCATTTTGCCATTTTTTGCTTTAACCCAAAAGTTTCTCGGAAGAAAGTAAATCATTTCGTCGGGGTGGAAGTTCAAGATGTTCGAAAAATCTTGGTTTGTTAGTTTTTTCATCACTAAAATCGGAATGTGCTAGACCCCAGTAGTAACAAATTTAAGCGGAGTTCTTATACAACTGTATTTTATCGTCAGACGTTTTAAAAAACTTTCGAAAACGATACTTGTTTTCAAACATTTTCGTACATGTGAACAGCAAACGTATTGGCTGAAAATGATCATTAGAGAATGTTTTCTAATATTGTTGTTACCTCCTTTTGAAAACTTCAAATGTGATTCACGGAAAACATGATGATGGTGAATTACTGTGTAAGCCAAACTTACCATTAGGTTCATCAAAAGTGGTGTCACGTCTGTAGTTTTCTTTTGCTGCGTGTCCAGACGAGAAGTTATTTGATTGCTTATTCAACTGCTTGGCTTTGAGGTTGATGTTGAAGTTGTCAGCAGGATTGCGTGCAGCTGGAAGAGCATTTTAATTTAAAAATCGACATTTACATCACGTTTATGTTTACAAAAAGAACAATTTTATGATCAAGTTTGTTTAATTCCTGCAAGGTCGGACTTATACCTAAAATGCCACAATACGACACGTCGGGACCGTCATTAATTTTAATGAAACGAGTTATGCGGTACCTTTGCCAAGACTATATAAGGTCTTATCTGTGAGAATACTAAATTTTCGAATATGACTATTGCGGTCTTTAGATCGTTTATGCAAATTAAAAGCGTAAGTGATGGATACTTCGCTTTGTTCAACTTTTTTTGTACAAATTGGCGAGTGAAGCACACATGGCAAAGACATTCTATCCATAAACTAGGAAAATTGTGTGTAGAACCTATGGTAAAAGTTTTTTGAAGCAGTATTGCAGTTATGATTCAAGTGTGTTTAATGCACTCTAAGAACTGCGTCAAAAATATGTTTTTTTGTTGCATGTGACTGAGAGGATTTCTGCTTTCTTCCATTACGATCACATTATGATCACTTTCAGAAAAGTTTTGAGCTATAAAAAACGGTAAGGAAAAGTTTGTTTTTGTCGATGGCGTAGTGTTTTCAACTGCATCCCAAATCAAAAGCAAACACTATTCAATCTAAAATCAACTGGAACGATAACTCCACAGACCTTTCATTAAAGATAGCAAACTCTTTCTCTAAAACAATTATTATTTATTTGGAGGAGGCAATACACAAATTTCTTCGAAACTTTACCACAAAGTCACTTTAGCATTTCTACAAAAACACAGCGTTTCAAAGACCTTTCTAAATAAATACCAAAAAAACTTGCTTAAAAAAACTCACTTTTTGATCGACGTCGTTTCCAGCAAAAATAGGTGACGACCACTGCAATAAGCAGCAGAGTAGAAAGTACAGCAATGGCAACGATAACGCCAGTTGACAAACCGCTGTCTGGTTCTGCGTGACTGCTTCGCACTACCGTTGGTGATGGCATGCCGGCAGTGACTGGAAACGTTGCGTGCCACTCTAGTTTCACCACCAGGCCAATCATAACGTCCACATAACCTTGTGTCGATAAGCGAAGCGTGTAATTTCCATAGTTCTGTAATGTCACCTGAAATGTAGCGCAATATATGCACATGAAGATTTAAAACTCAGTTAGGAGCCATTTAGCAAAGATAATGTGCATTTCACAGTTTTGGGAATGCGAGCAACTAGTTTTATGTGAAGAAACGCATACTGAAAATTCGTCATTTGACCACACGCCGTGTAGGTCTCGCAGAACCACTCTTTCGCTGTTCTCCATTCCGCTGTTCTCCCCTGTTTTATTTATGGTGTTTTCAACTTCTGGCATCGTTAAACCTCAAATATTTTGAAGTAGGAGTTGAAACTCCGCACAAAGCGTTTTGTTGAAGCTATGCTGATCCTAGAATTTATACATAGATTTTTGTTTTTTTTTACCTGTGTTGAATAACCACACATTCATGTATCACTGCAGAGTTGAGAAGTAATTGGTTATGTAGTGAAAAGCGGCGATAAACAAATATTTTTAGGTAAATACACTGTATCGACATGGNGAAAGCAAGTTAGGTACCCGTGTGATTTCAGAAAAAGACCAAANGTTTTTATGCTACATACAAATTTTGATTACGTGTTGTTAGATTNAAGTCCAGCCATATTTAAAAAATATATAGTGTGTGTTGTGTAATCGAGTAGATTAAAAAGTACTCTGTAACAAGGTGGATTAAATATGTGCCAGTTACTCTAAACACCAACTGAATTGCCTTTAGAATTTGAGTTACATGTGCAAAAACTGAAACATGTTATCTTGGAACACTTCATCGACTTGTAAAGCTGATTATAAATGGATAAATATCAGATTAAGAAGATAGTTTTCAAAACATATGAAGAAGAACACATTTTACTGCCTTTGCGTATTACCATCTTGTTTCTTGTTGGTGTCTTGTTTTAGCTCTTTTTTGGAATAAGTTTCAACCAGTGACGAAATCGTGGAAATGGGTAGACTTTTACTATGAAATTGTCGTATTTATTGCAAGCTTTCAACATGGAGAAAGTATGCATTAAACGTGCTTTTGTTTGTGCACAGGTGATAATATTTAAAAGAGTGAACGTCCCGAAGTGTGCAATACCATTTCGTCTGCAATTTTAACACAAACATTTCTACATGCATTAAGTGGTGGAAAGCGTTGGTTAATAACGTCTTCTAACATGTCAAATTCAAACATTCACAGGGGAAGGCCACCGTCTGACCTTGCTTTCGGAATCTTTTTCCGATGACCCTGAAATAATTTAAAACCATCATCTTGGTGAAATTTTTCTGATTTAACCAACAACATTGCATACATTTATACATTCAATCCACCAGCAAGATACTTCAGTGGTTTTTGTGCTGTGCTTTTGTATCATGAAAAACACTTACAAATTTCTGATCGATGCAAAATGTCACTATCGGTTCGCTTCTATTGGTTGACAAAGAGGACGTTACATCATCGTCTCCTGCAAATTATGGGTAAGATAACATGGATGTTTATGCAGGCAGTGCATCCGATTGCTTCAACAGATGGTTTGCAATTAAAAACGGACTACTGAACAGTAAAAATATTATACTTTCTTTTCACACAATTGTCTTCAATATTTGGACATTTCACCAGTATAATGTTTCAGTCTGACAACTCGTGTCAGAGAGTAAAAGAATAAAAGAGAGTAAAAGACTGCTGTTTTATAACTGAAATTACGGGCGTCCGAACGGGGCATTGTCCTCCTGCATTTTGACATTTGTCATTTTCCTATTATATTTCAAAGACGTGTTTCTTAACCTTTTCTTTAGCACGCCTATGTTAAGTAATTGTCTTATGTTTCAAGGCCCCTGACATTAAATAAACAAATTGGACGCAACGCTTTCCTGTTCAAAATATTTCCATTTTCCAGAACGCGTAAGGGGTTGCGCCCCTGGAAAGTTATTGACGCCCTTTGGGGGAGGCGTGCCCCCAGGTTAAGAACCACTGTTTCAAACCAAAACCTTGTTTCTTAGTTTCGAGAAGGCAAAATGAAAGTCCATTTTTTTGGACCCCTGAAAAAATATTTTCTTTACCTCTTGGAAAACCCACTATTTCCTCCACGTCATGAAATCAACCTTCCGACGCCCATGACTGAAATCACAATTTCACTCACCTTTGGTGAGATGAACCGCTGTAGGGTATGGATTTACAATCAGAGTGACACAACATTCTCCTGGCTGACTCAGCATCCATGTGCAAACGACAGATGTTGCGTTAGATGGCGAGTAAGGTGCAACTTCCACAAGAAACAATGAAATAAGCAGTAAATTGAGATATTCTAAACGTTTTGTAGAGGCAAGCGCTTCATCAAATAAAAGTTTCCCGGGTTCATATAAAATCTTTAAGAGAAAACATTTTTACTTTGTTGTCCAGAACACGTATTTTATAATGTTTTGCAACTTATTTTTGCGTTCTTTGCACATCTTAGAAATGTACGTTTTCACAAAAAACATGAAAATCAGCAAAGAAGTACTCGTTTTTCAAAAAATATGTTGTTTCTTTTTACACCTGCTGTTTTTAAATAGCGTGGTTGAACATGCAAATGTACATTCTATTACTTTTGACGGTATCATAAAACTCGGTGTTATTCATATGATTTGTTTTCTCAAGGTCAAAAAGGAATGCCCGAATAAGACCTTGATATTTTAAGAAAAATCATCGCATTTCACCCCACTGATGTAATATCAAAAAAACATGAGACAGTTAGCAAAATGGCGACACCCTCATCCGAAAGTTTCATTGCAGATATCTACAAGTTCGTTAGCAAAGATGGTGGCAGCACTCACAAGTGACATTAAGTTTCACATTGTCCTCTCCTTTGCCAAGGTCATTGAGACTGTTGTACACTCTGCAATGCAGTGTTTCTCCATACTGCTCTCTACTGAACGTCATACTCACTGAAACCGAAGTCTGACCGTCCAAAAAAAGCAAAATCATGTCTCAAAGATCAAACACTTTTTTTTACTTCTTAAAGTAATTTACATCAATGCTAAGCAGAATGTCAAAACGAATCAAAGGTTTTTCACAAGACATTTCATCACATGAAATACTACACAAAGTCACTAGGCAAAGACAAGCTTTCATCATATTTCTCAAGAAAACGTTTACCTGGCGTTCTTGTAGGAAGCCTTCAGTTTTTCCTATTCTATATCTTGTAGGTTTCGGAAAACCTTCTGTCCATTCGCAAGTTACGATAACCGCCTCATTGCTTTTAATTGCAGGGGGTACAATTAGCTTCACTTCGGCACCTGCGTTTGCAGTTACAATAGTTTCAAGAAATCACTGCAAGCAAAAAAATTTTGCCTTTTGATCATTTTCATTCCCAAATGTAAAAATAACGGAACAGGTACTTTTAGGCGCTGCCGTATTGGGGACGACGATATATGATGCCGCCCAAAAACGCCACACTGTTTTGGCACCACGCGTTTGGCACTGAGCTGTTGTGGGGCCAGTTCAGAGACTGGGATGTGCATGTTTTGAAAATAGATTAAAACATGGATAAAACTTCATTGTATATCGTAATAGTGAGGTAGACCTCGCACATACTCGTGGTACCCGTGACGTAAATTGTTTTGTGGTGTTTAAATCCGCTCATCAACCTTAATGTAGTCAAGGAGTTTGTGAGTCGGAGCCTTCCCAACAATCAACTGCTTACCGGAAGAATCACGATCTTTCTATATTTTCCTAATACCAACAATGAACTTCCAGATAACTGGATGATTAATTCCCAATTCGTACGCTTTTCTGCGTGCTGCCTTGGCAGGACTGTTGGTTTGCATTGCAGTGACAGTGAATAAATCCGTAAAATACATCCCAACCACAACACTGTCATCATTTATGTCGAGGCGTCATCAGCAATTCACTTTGGTAATGATCATCAGCCATTACTTGCATGGCAAATTGATTAGGCAAATGTGTTGTTGACAATTAAGCTAGGTAAAAATTATTTAGGGGCTTGCCACTCCAGTACTGTGCATAGAACCAAGATATTTCTTCGAAAAGCGCGATCCGTCAAGGACGTTTCAAAAACTGAATTGTTCTGTTGTGCGGGGGCCAGCAATAGTTTTTTCTGAAAATTGCCAGCAATTTTTAAACATCACTGTGGTGGTAGGGCGAAAGTGGACAAGACAAGATGTCAAAACGTAAGACCACAGAAAACACCTGGATGTTTGATTCTTTGGTTGACCTGGTGACCTTTCCATATTTACGGATATTTCTGCCATAGAGTATTCTATCCAGTGTTGTGGTTCTAACAGAAACCTTATTCTTCGCCAGCGAGAGACAGAAAATCATAACGGCGAGTTGATGAAAATCCTTCGATTCCACCTGTTGCACAAACTAAAGCTTTGCTTTCGATCCCGAGCCAGAAATGCCGACAATTCGTGACAAGCCCACATTTAATGATTTAGTCACGAATAAAACACATTGGTTCATTCATCTTTCCCATTCGACTTTGGTCACCTCCTTGACCTTTTAAGCCACCCGCGCGGTCACCGATGTTGATACCTCAAGTCACAACGTTTATCATTTCATTTCAGGAGCTCCCTAGAGTAGTTTTCCCACGCCAGTTCGACACCACTCGAATCCTGGGCTTGTGATTGGTCGATCATTCCCATGGAATGATGGGGGCGGATGAGCTGTTCATCTTAGACAGATGAGCTTGCTCATCTTGAGAAAAGTGTAAGCGTCTCCTATAGCCTCTCCTTTTCAGGTGTAGTGATCGCCGCGGGGCTTTTTCTGGTGCTCCAGCAAACACGTCATGGAAGTACCGTTGGAGGAGAGCATTTGAGTTTTAGCGAGCATGCAAACATGCAGCAGCCTCATCTGGTGGTTCAGACAAGCAACCTCATTTCATCAGTAGAAAAATAACAACCACCATAGGGGACCTCCTGGTCGCGGTAAAATTGTCAAGCGTTGACCGGATCGCGGTTACAAAAACGTTGGGGACCATTGCCCCGGTCTAGGGTACGTCTGCCTACATTACAAAAGCACTTCTGCTAACACATTCTTCCAACGAACTGCTTTGAACAATTGCGTCATCATAATGTGGGTTTGTCGTTTTGCTCGTTAATTGGAGTAAGATAGGTTTCCAATTTCAGCGAAAGCAATTATGTTTGAACGACGTGTTTTCCAATGTTTGCGTGCTGTAGCTGGTAGCTTAATTTACGTATTTTGGTCTTGCGTTTGTTCGCTTTTTGTGCTCTTGCTTTAGTTTTCAATGTTTCACCCGGAAGCATTGCTTGTAGATTTTAGGACTGAGGATGCGTAATTTTACGTGAAATCGACTTCCTATCAAACAATTGCTGATTTATTCAGCTACATCGCTTTTGTGGAGACTAGTTCCTTGAATTGCAGATACGTGCAGTGGCGATTCTAGAATGAAGTGGTGAGGCCACTGCGGGGCCAAGGAAAAGGTGGGGGATCAACATAAATGTCTATCTTGCATAGTGATTTTTCATTGCTTTGAAGATTAAGTTGCTATGATTAACCCTGTCAAACCAAACATTGCCTTGCGAATGTCATTGAATATGAACTAGCGTTATTATTCACTAGAAACACCTAAATGCCACTGTAGATGGAATTATACACTCGTACTGCTATTCTGTGCTAACCATGCAACTTCCACAGCACTGCACATATAAATCGAAACACCNTTTTCCNTATGACTCAGCCAAGTACAAGCACNATAAAAGCCATCGCATGCAGTAAACCAACCATTAGCGAAAAGTAAAGCAAACGAAAACACAATGCCACAATAGCTGATCAGTGTAAACAAAGACGGGCGCTGTGTCATATAGGATTGGCGAAAGACCGTGACGGTCATCTAGTCAACCAACCCTGTTTATCACTTTTTGATAAGTGTTGAGAAACAACAGTTGGAGATCGAATAGGCATAATGAAAATAAAAATGATAGCCAACTAGTTTCATTAAAGTATTCTTACTGCAAAGCACACAAAAATAAACCATCTTCCAACGATTTGGTGACTTCTGACTAATCCGTTTTTGTGGTAGCTTATGGACATTTTGTGACTGTGGTGCAACCGTAAAAATGTTATGCAACTACTTATACGAGTGTGCAGTGTGGATAGGGTGAGGACTATTCAATGCAGTATGCAGTTAACAGCAGCGAGGTTTCGGTACCTGTTGCACCTAAATAGCATAGCAGCGCCGCAGATGGGT
>JGI24158J21664_10004274_pt1 | contig 18318 bp, 12 predicted proteins | sample Ectturendosymbi3_FD_21664 | JGI IMG/M metagenome (IMG submission 21664)
GCAGTAGTTGGTGGATCTCATTCTTAGACAACAAAAGATGTGACTGGTTTAAAACATTGAAATATGAAAATTTTGAAGCATGAGAAATCTGGCAAGCCTATGACAAGCATTCAAGTAGACCTTTAATTTTTTGGTGAGGTGAACATTGCAGCTGTAACTGATGCAGGATACAAACTTTTACTGGAGAACCATAACAATCCAGTTAAAAAAACAAGAAATTTTGTGTAAAATAATAAACTGTTCGAAATTTTTTGAAAAATTGAAACTTCATTTGAAAGAACATGATTAAAGTACCAGCTCAAAGAAAGTGGCTCAAGCCTGGGTCTGCTGCCATGACACGCTTTGAATAAAATGCTAAACTTTGTCATGCTAACAATAGGTCCTTAGTAGTCGAGCGGAATGTTCCAAGTTAAGAATGCGAGTGGTGCTTGGTTCGACTCTCGCTTCTGCAGCTTTGATGGCAGTGGACTTGGTTATGCGTCATACTTTTGATGGAACCGGTTTCATTCTTTTGTGTTCGTGTTTACGCTTTAGGGTTTGTGAAAATTTTTTGTGTATGAATAAGGACAACTGAAAATTACGAGTTTGCTAAGATTAGGACTGCTGGAGTGACTGGAAACGCCACTAATTATGAAAACAGCTAGGGCGACATTCCCATATGTTCGACCAGAGATGAAATTTCGCAGCCCTCCCGGCCAATTTCACCACGAGCCGCCACTGCTCAGCACCCACAGTTAGTTTATGTTTCAATAAAAGTTCAAATATATTCGCCGTTTACCTTGAGCTCTCGGCTCAGCTGAGCTCAGCCAGAGCGGGATAAACTGTGTGAAGAAAGATCGTAAATCACCAAATGCAGTGATCGGCAAACATTCGTTGTGATGATGACTCAAACCACCCTTTCGGTCGTAATTAAAGTCCATGCTTATTTTTTAAAGCCTTATTTGAAACTTATGCTGTATTCAGTCACCTGTTACATAACAATGCCAATGTCATAAACAGTATACTGACAAAAACAATGTTTTGTTAATGTCAAACAATCAATGTTCCATAGTTGTTACATAACCTATGTTTCAGATCAGCGCTCTTCAACCGGTGTGCACGGTGCACCATAGGGTGCACCAAAATATGCGAGGGGTGCACCACTAAGAGAAATTCAATCACACACATCGACATCATGGATGAGGGGGTATATTGAAAAGGAGATTATTAACATGCAACAACAAAAAAGCTATTAAATATTATTTCCTTGATTTTGTTGTGTGATTTAGGTAATACTGCATTGTAGTAGTCTCTTTCTAGGATGATTTTCATATCGCTATTCACCTCGGTTTATCTTTTAAATTAATAGGGTGCATGAGTTCATGAAAACATCTTCAAGGGTGCACCATAACAAAAAAGGTTGAAGAGCACTGTTTTAGATCACGCAATCAACGTTGAACTCTAGCTCTTACATACCACACGGCCCACAACAGAAAGTGTTGCACGGCCCAATAAGAAGTTCTAAGCGGCCTATAATTGGGCCCAAGCTCACAGTTTGCCGACCAGTAACGTGATGTTTGGTGATGATATATGGGTGTGTTAATGTTTGGTGATGATATGTGTCCCAGTCTCAGTGGTCTTCAAATCCTTCTGATAGGATTTGATTTGTTGCGAGTTTGCTGGTGGACACGAAATCATCTGTAACTGCAACAAAACTGTCGGTGTAGTTTTTTCCCTAAAAAATATAGATAGCCTGTAACACCAAATTTTCTCAGAATGTTGCAAATATTAAATTTGCCAAATGAGTCTCACGTGTCATTTTACTTCAGGCCTCACTAAAGATGACCATGACATTCAGAAGCAACTGTAATCGTTTCGTTGTGCAGAAACAAGCTCAGAACAACTTTTACTCAGTGCTCAACTGCAGTTAAAATTACTCTGTTTTGTCCCTATTGCATGCCTGCCATTTACGAAAAATACAGTCTGACAATAAACGACTCTGCATTGCCTATAACGTCTGTCGAATTTTACATTAAACCCCAGGAAAGTAGGTTGAGTGTTAGTCAATATCAAGTTGCCTATTTCGTCAGAACATTTAAGGCCTTGATTAAAAAAACAATTTGTAATGTTTTGTTCAACGATGTGAATTTTCATATTACTTTTTTATCCGCTTACTCCAGTTGTTTGATGCTTTCAACAAATCTCCATTTTTCTCCCATTATGTAACACTGCTGTATGACGATGACGAAATGCAGTCGTTGGTAGTGCATTGTTAAGCGTTTGTTCCTCTACAGTACTGCCTGTGGCGCAACTGTCAGGGGGGAAGAGGGGTGAATCGATCAACCTGGCAAGCTATATGCAAAAGCCGGGCCCCCACTTAGCTCATATTTTGATTTTGGTATTCCTTTGGTTTTCAGTAAGATGTTTTTTTGTGTTTTCGGAGTATTTTCCGGTGATGCAGGATTTTACTATAGTCATGCACATCGGGATCCACCATCATTTCTCAAGTTTCTGAGTGTTGCCTAGTTGGCCCCCTACAGTGGCCAGCGGGGACCTTTCAGTTAAGTTTTGTCCCCGGCTCAAACCTCTGGTTACGCCACTGCCTTTGCGCACTACTCTGCAATGTGTTCCGTCTCAAGATTTCTATATGTTTGTAGTCTTTTAGTAACCCCTATGATATCGAACACGTGTCTGAGCTAAGCACGTAAATTGAAAATGAAATAAATACAATAATCACTGCATTTGCTTTACAGCCTTGGTGGGCTAAATTCCGATACGAGTAAACACGCGCAGTGCGTGGCTCATGCTGCTGATCTCAACCAAGCGTACATAACCGAAGCCTTCAACAGTTTAAACACAAGCAGTGACATTTGTTCGCATGAAATCAAGCTACTAGCTGTACTGTAAAAATTCGGCAGGCGTCTCTAAAATTAACTGCTAACGTGTATCACACTGCCTGCTAATGATTCAGTGAAGCCGACGTCTCAACGCCACCTAACGGAAGACCGAACTTGCGCACAGTTGTGTTGTCGGGATTTCAGCAGCATTTGACAATTTAGTGTGCGTTTCATGTCCTTATTGTAACATTCAAGTCTCTACCGCGTGTCCAACATTGACATTCGAGTCTTTATCGCATGTTGAAGTCGTGCTCTGCATTTCGATGCAATTCAAATTTAGTTTTGCCTGTTCAACATTTCACGCCAACTCTGCTTTCGCAAATTTAAAAAAATATGTTGACGTCGTAATCACTGAAAATAAACTTAACCCAAACATCACAACCCTTTAACAAAACCACCCTTCAGCGCAAAGCGTCTGCGGGAAGCTCGGTTACGACTACTATTTCAAAAAAGCGCACAAGTGGACGGCCTTGGCCTTGACGTGGCAAAATCATTACTGACACCCCAAAGTCGAATTGAAAATCCTTCGTAAATAACTCGCGCTCAGTTCCCTTTTTCAGTGAAATGTTCAAACAAATAGCCCGAAATATTTGAAGCAGGCCCCACGAGAGGGGGTTGCAGCCGGTGCGCCGCACAAGGGCCCGATCCACTCTAGGAGCAATGGCGATTCTGGAATTAAAGAAGTGGGGGCCAATGCGGCGCCAAGGAAAAAGTAGAAGAGGAAATAATAAACGTCCATCCTGCTTGATGATTTTCCTTTGTTTTGAAGATTAATTTGCTATGAATATACCTATCAGACCCAATATAGGCTTGTGAATATCGTTAATTATGACCCAGCGTGATTATTCACTAGAGACATCTAAACCCTTCGAAATCATAGTTTAAAATATTGCTTGCATCTCTCTCGGCCTGCATCTCTCTTACGCCAAACCGTGTCCCTCGGCATCAATCCTTTCAAACGGCAATGTCTTACTTGATGTTCATTTTTCCACTGACAAAACCGCACCAACGCATGACCGACAGCCAATGCAAAACACCGATCAAAGGCAGTTTTGCAAATGTTCTTTTGCATAACACACCCTATTGATGTTTAACAGCACCACTAATAAGAATCCAGGCGTTTGCCTTTCGTGAGTGATGGTGAGAATCGCGAAGTTTATGCTTCAGCACAATTTCGCATTTCTTTGAAATCGTGAAAAGTCGTCATAGAAACGAGTTGCGTGGGACCTCAAAGCGAGGGGCCAATAGCCATGGCCTCATTGGCCTATGAGGATATCCGTCTTTGCTTGTTTATTTTAAATTAGCAAATATTAACTCTTCCGTAGGATCGTTCCATTTTAAATGCGTAAGTTTTTTAAGCAACTATTTTGTGTGAAATTTTGAAAAAAGGAACCGAGTATAGAATTTGAAAAAGTCACTAGCTATGTAAGCAAAATTCTGGTTCGCACGAAAGTCTATGTCAGTGACAGAAAAATTGATTTTACAAATAAACGCTTTTGTTCTTATCCCTTATCAGAAGTGCCATGGTTTATTCACCGCCATCGGCAACAAGAGAACAGGAACGAATTATTTTGTGGGGAGTGCAGGGCCGCCTCTAAGCGTACTACCTGCATCAGGTGGGTCCAAACCTTCTTGAGTGAAGGCCACAGCTGTTTAGCAGGTTGCTTCTCGGATCAGTGTTTTATATCACGATAAGTGGTGTATTTGAATTGTAGGCTTAAGTTCATGTAAGCTGCACACACGAACGAAATGGAAAATAATGAAGCTACGGCAACAAAACATCGCAGCAAACAATGTTCTTATTGCCCAAGTGAAACAGGGCCATAGGCGTAGCCAGGGGGGCAAAGGGGCCATGGCCCACCCAAAATTTTTAGATAATATGGTCATTTTATGCTTTGAGAGGCATTTTTCCAAACAAAATAGTGTTATTCGCTTACAATCAAACATTTTAGCCCCCCAAAATTTCCGCCACTGAACAGGGCCGAAACCAGCTGATTTTTTCGGGAGAGAATGATTGTAACTTGTCGTTGTGCTATTTTCGGGGGGGAACAAATTGATTGTAACTTGATGTTGAGCCTAACAACTAAACACTAACATGTTTTCGAAAATATCGGGGGACAATTGCCCGGGGCCTGCCAAGTGACATGATGAGTAATGAGACTACAAGAAAATTTAGTGTTTTTCTTGCCGTTGCCATTATCAGAAGCAGATAAATTAAAATAATAGCATCTGCGCTTTAAAAAGTCTAATATAAGCTACTTAACTTTCACCTTTGATTAAAATGTACAAGTTGTGTAGGATGCAGCAAACCACGCGTACAAAAGGTAAAACTAAAAATCCATTGAGCTAGTTTTTCCTTTATATGTTCCATCAATGGCTTATAAAAGGTGGAGATCACATACGTAACAAGGCACACTTGCATTCAATCCTATTTAACCATGACTGAAGACAACTTCATAGAAAAATGTCACTTGGTTCGAATTTTATATCGGTAGTGCAAATTTTGGGGCGCAGAGAGGAGAAGAAAAATGTGTTGGACATTGTTAAAAACTATTGGGAAAAGTTTAAAAAATTTGGGCCCTCACAGAAAATTCTTCGCCCCCTCTGGTGTGCCAAGCTGATTACGGGCCTGGAAATCGCCCTCCATAAAATTACTGGCTGGATCCACCCCTGCCCAATGTAGACACATTTTTCCAAGTTGAACTCACGAGAACCTGTTCTAATTGGTTTAACTAACATATAGAATTGTAGAGCTTCAGCAAGGAATCTCTGTTTGCGGGCAATCTAGTTGGAAACAATCAAACGCAGGATGCAATACTGACAATCTTGCTTTTCTTCGGAATTCTGCAGTGTCTGTCGGTCTTGCGTTGTGGCGAGTTTTTTGTCAATGGATGATCGAACATGAAAGAAGTGCTGTTCTTTCTTTTTCATTCTTCTCCTGTAAGCACTTTCATACAGACGGCCTGCATCTCTCTCGCACCCAGCCATGTTACTCAGTATCAAGCCTTTCACACAACTCTTTCTTACTTGACGTTCAATCTTTCACTGACGACAAGCTCGCCACAAGGCAAGATCGTCAGATGCTGCAGAACTCCGATGAAAAGCAGGATTGCCATTCTTATATTGCGTAGCAAACAATATTATCGTGTTGCTACTGTACGATAAGAGTCTAGACCAGGGATGTCAAACTCATTTTCACTGAGGGACATATCAGATAGTTGCTTTTAAAGGCCAGTTGTAACTGTATGGTTGTCCTCAAACGGTCAGTTTTAACAGAATTAACCACGATCATCTACACCAGTGATATTCAACGTAGACGAAATCGCCCCCCAGGGGGCGATTTTGTGATTTACCAGATTTAGGTGGCGATTTCAGTTTCCAGGGGGGCGATTTCTGTAGGTTAGGGTGTACTAAAATTCTTAATTTATTCCAAAAATAAAAACTAGATTTGCCACTTTAGAACCAATTCATTTGATGCACTTTCGACACCATGTTTCGTAAAAAAGGTCATAAAACACAAGATATAGGACTGATGGTACAAATATCAGACTAGTATTGTCCTGTGTAACGCATTACTACATTGTCTATCCAAGGCCACGGAGAGTGTTCCTGATTCGGAGCTAAAGTCCGCGGTTCTGACGAGTTTTCAGGTATCTTGCTAAGCCTAATGTTTAAAATAAGATAAAGTAGTGGAGAAACTGTTGCAATAAGTAGTTTGGTAGTTTGTCGACCTAGTCCAGCTATGTTCAACCCAAATGGCTTACTGAGCCAAAAATTATGTCGCTATCTTAACCAGGTGCCGCACATTGAATGACATATTAACACTTGAGGCCCACAGAGTGAATGGCATACTTTGATCTCAGCAAACTAAATTTCCTTTAAGCCAATGTACTGAAATCGTTCCAATCCTAACTGTAATGGTAACAGACGCGATAAAGCGGCTCTGAGGACCACCTGCATCAAAAATGTAAAATTCAAGATTATCGAAATAAGGACAGGTTGTCAGTATGAAGGATACTTTTACTACAACGAAAACCTAATGGGCCACACAAAACCTTTGACTGGGCTGCTGGTTGGATATAGCTGACCTAGTCGTTGCATGAGCAGCGTCAAAGAGGCCACATCAAGCAATAACATTTGCAAGTCTCTCGGCGTGTCAACATGTGCGGAATTTTGAACTTTTCTTGTATACAAGAGTATGGATTAGTTTGTTTTATGATACTTATATTGGTTAAATTCGTATACATGCACTTGTATGCACTGATTCGTTTTATTATATTTATGTTGGTTCAAAGCAGGGGTGTTGTGAAAAAATCGACCCAAAAAAACCCGCCCGGGTTATTTTAAAAAAGCCCACTTAAAAAAAGACAATAAAACCCACCAAATACCCACTTTTTATTTTTTATTTGAAAAAATCTACTAAGAAGTAAAAAATAACATAAGCAGGACACTTGCACAGTTAACTTTAACTTTTTTTAATCAAACAAAACGAGCAGCAATGAAATTTGAAGGATTTGAAAAAAAATTGAACAGTTTGTAATGGTTATCTTTGTCAGCTCTGCGCAATTAATATATTTTAACCAATATTTCTGCTTTATGTGCATCTATCAACTTTTTCGGGTTTTGGACCATACCAAATCATATGTTGAAAAACACACTCTAAAAATCAGGGGTCACCATTATGGTGCCCATGGGCACCAGGTCGCCCGCAAGGACCAAGCAGGTTGTCCGCAGGCATAGGCGTAGCCAAATGGCATGGCCCTCAAAATTTTAGCATTTGTCGTTTTGCGCTTTGAGAGGTGTTATCCTAAACAAAATACTGTTACTCGCTGAAAGTCAAAATATTTGGCTCAAAAAAGAATTTCAGGCTGGCTACGCTACTACCCTCGGGCCTGCTCTAAAAATAACATTAGCATGATAAGTGTCTTCACATTGCGGAATATCTTAATCGTTAATACTAAAATAATTAAAGGTAAAATGAGCAACATTTTTATTTCAGGAGCGTGCATCAAACTTGTAGCTCTTTGCATTAATCGGCACGTAAGAAGTAGCTCTCAGCTTCAAGAAGGTAGGTGATCCCTGCTATAGATGCTGAACTAGCAGGGCATGCCGATAAACTTGACATGAAACTGCAGAGTTTGTGTGCAAATGGTTTTTCTTTGTTTGCTGTGCGCATTTTTGCCAAACACTACTTTGGAGTGAATTGACCAAAAATTTGCAAAAACAAAGATGGAGTACATTTCTTTACCCTCAAATTTGAATAGCATAATAGGTACAACAAGTTATTATTGTGTAATTCTGAAAATAATGATATTTCATGATCCAATAAAAACAATTAAGAATAAGGTTTTTCCATTTTCCAAGAAAAAAATAACAAAACTTTGTTTCTTTTTTAAAAAAACAGAAAAACCCGTTTTTTTAAAAAAACAGAAACAGGTGGGTTTTTTTTTTTTTTTGAAAAAACCCTGGTTTTTCTCAACCCTGGTTGAAAGCAACCAGCACTGATATAGCAATCGGAAAATACCCAATCGACCGAACTCCATTTCTCTTAAAGACGAAAAACGTCAGTTTCTTTGAAGATACTAAAACAGTGGTTCCCAAACTTTTTCGAGCCGTTACCTAAATCGAGGTAGCGCTTAAGTCTTATTACCCGCAATATTTCGCAGTGATCGCTCATAATATAGAACAAAATTGTGGTTTTAGTTCCGGATTACCCCCCGAAGAATCGCATATTACCCCTGGGGGTAATTTAGCCCCAGTTTGGGAACCACTGTACTGAAAGGTCCAACAATCATACATTGCTACCACTGAATCATCGCATCAACTTGCGCTGCGATTAAGAACATTAATAAAAAGTTGTGATTAAGTTTAGCCTACTTATTTCTCCCCGTGAATTGAGACAAATCCACCGAACCGTATATGTTATTAGTAGCAAAATTGACTTGAAACAAGACTTGATATAGTGTCCGGTAGAGCATGGCCAAAATATTTTTTCATAGGCAAAACAGTCATAGTCCATTATCATGTGCTTTATAAACTTTGGTTCGTAACTTGAGTAAAACAGTGGAACCAAGTGTTAAATGACTGTTATGAGACGATATACGTAGCCATTGATGGCTAGACAAAATTAATACAATTAGCCGTAAGTTGTAAAACGTGCTTATCATGTTTTTCAGTCAGTTCGAGTGTTTTACTGTGCTTGTAGATATTGCTGTAGGCTACTGTGTTTATCTACCTAATGACACAGTATGTCAGTAGAGTAGACTAAGAAAAAGATAACTTATACTCAGGGGGGTAGTGGGGCGGGAATGCGTGGGAACGGTGTTCCCACACCTTTTTCACGTTTTGCTTCAAAATGAGTTTGAAGCTGTTTTGAAATGACTAAATTTTTGGATGCGTTCCCACAGCTTTTTCGTTAGCGCTACTTCCCTGCTTATACAAGCAAGTCCAACCACCCCCATCTTGGCTGAACTAAAAATTCCAAACAATCGTTTCCGCCATCTGTAGTTTGAGGTTTGCTGAAAAGACTTTCTGTTGCGGAAATGATGCCAAAAGTTGGATTGCGTAGAAAGTGACTGAGTGAAGTGTTTTGCCACTTAACTAACATAAGCGAATGCGATTCCACATCCAGGAACTTTTCATCGACTACCAAAGCTATGATGAAGCCTGTGCCATATTTTATTATCACGGATGGTCATACGTTTCGATCAAGTGCAGTGAGCGTTTTACGGAAGTTTTGGGGAAAGTTAAGCTAATGTTATTACTGCAGATTCCCACGAAATATGTTGCTGAACAAGTTTCAACCGAGTACTGCGCATGCGTAATCAATACCGCAGTCGTTTTGGCATGAACAACACCGGTGGAAACGCCATACGACTGAAGCTGACCAATTTGCAACCTGCATTAAAAACTTGCAGATAAAAGCCCGGGGCAAGGTTCGCAGTAGCTGGAACTAGGACTGTGAAGCCGAAACTCAAATTTCGGGCTCCGGCTCCAGGCATCCAAAATTTTTCGCTCTGGCTCCAAAACGATTTGGTCCATCAAACACGAAAAACCATTGCATTATTTGCACAATTGTTTTGCTATACAAAATACGTCTGTTGAATGGGAACTTAAAGTTCAAGCTTCTGCTCCGGGCTACGGCTCCACAGCCCTGGTTGGAACGAGCTGGTTTTTGGAAATGAATAACACCGTTTCTACAAATGCAATAGCATTTGTTTGCTTTCTTCGTTTTTTTTGTGATAACTAAAGTGCCCTTTTATTTCATTAGCATTGAAACATTTTCAAATTAAACTAAAATTTTTCCAGCACTAAAATCATAAGTGGGGGGTGATTTTGAAGCAAAGTTCCTGTAGGGGGACCATTGAACAAAAAATGTTGAAGACCACTCATCTACACTAATGCTTAAACAACGTCGCTGTGACGTAATAATGGTTATGTTGCCGTGAAAGGAAATAACTTTTAGAGACGTTAGGTCAACAAGATGAGAGACGTTAGGTCGTTAGGTCAGCAAGACGTTAGGTCAGCAAGATGAGAGACGTTAGGTCAGCAATATGACTAAAATAGCAAAGTTATAACATGGCAGAGAACGTCCGTTGCGGTTGCCTTTATAAACAGGTATAAACCAATACAGTTCCAAACAAATAAGTAGGCTTAGACTTAAAATTGAAGCTTAGCGGGACACATAAGAAGACCTGGCTGGTCACATTTGGCCCGCGGGCCACCAGTTTGAGGCATGTGGTCTAGACATTTGCATTTTCGCTCGTTTCAAGGTAAATTGTGAAGTTATGCCTCTGCGCAGTTTCCCGAACTTTAACTTAATAATGAGTCGTCATAGGAAGGAGTTGCGCGGAACGCCAAAAGCGCGGGACCCTAGACCATGGCCTATTTGGCCTATGCGTAAATCCGTCACTGTCTGCAAGTAAAAATCACAAAATCACTTTGGGTAGAGCAAAGTTTGGTGGAAGACAAAAAAATTAGGGAGACACTGCACACGAATACCTCCCGTCAAGCCTTTTTCGTAGCTCTTTCTTACTTGATGTTCAATCTTTCACTGACAAAAAGCTCGCCACAACGCAAGACCGCCAGATACTGCAGAACCCCGATGAAAAGCAGGATTGTCATTCTTATATTGCGTAGCAAACAATATTATCGTGTTGTTACTGTACTGATAAGAGTCTAGACCAGGGATGTCAAATTCATTTTCAATGAGGGACATATCAGCATTATAGTTGCCTCAAAGAGCAAGTTTTAACTGTATGGTTGCCTCAAACGGTCAGTTTTAACAGAATTAACCACGATCATCTACACCAGTGGTCTTCAACATTTTTTGTTCAATCAATCGCCCCCCTACAGGAACTTTACTTAAAAATCGCCCCCCACTTATGATTTATGTGTTGGCAAATATATTATTTCAATTTGGAAATATTTCAATGCTAATGACATACAGGGACAGCTTAGTTAGCACGAAGAACGAACAAACAAAACGAATGCAATTGCATTTGTAGAAACAATGTTATTCATTTCCAAAAGCAGTTGGTTTCAAGCAGGACTGTGGAGCCGGAGCCAAAAAAATTTGAATGGTGGGGCCGGAGCCTGACATTTGAGTTCCCGTTCAACAGACACGGTTTGTGGAGCAAGCCAATTGTACAAATAAAACAATGATTTTCAGTTTTTATTGGACCAAATCGTTCTGAAGCCGGTGCCAAAATTTTTAGAGGTTGGATCCAGAGCAAAAAATTTTGGATACCTGGAGCTGGAGCCGGAACCACAACCGTGGTTCCACTTCCAACTACTGCGAATCTTGCCCAGCGGGCTTTTTATCTGCTAGTTTTTTTAAGCAGGTTGCAAATTGGTCAGCTTCAGTCGTATGACGTTTCCACTAGTCTATGCTAATGTCAAGACGATTGCGGAATTTATTACGCATGTGCAGTACGTGGTTGAAACTGGTGCAGCAACATATTTCGTGGGAAACCTCAACAGTGATATTAACTTAACTTTCCCCAAAAATTCCGGAAAACGCTCACTGCACTTGAACATAACGTCTGAACATCCGTGTTAATAAATATGGTACAGGTTTCATAATCCCCTGGTAGTCGATGAAAAGTTCCTGGATGTGGAATCGCATTCACTTATGTTGGTTAACTGGCAAAACACTTCACCCAGTCACTTTCTACTCAATCCAACTTTTGGCGTCATTTCCACAACAGAAAGACTTTTTAGCAAACCTCAAACCACAGATGGCGGAAACTATTGTTTGGAATTTTTAGTTCAGCTAAGATGGGGATGTTTGCACTTTCTTGCCAGTACAAGTTATCCCTTTCCTAGCCTACTAGTCAGATGAACACAGTACAGCTATATCTGCAAGCACAGGAAAACACTCGAACTGATTGAAAAGCATGATAAGCACGTTTTACAACTTACAGCCAACTGTATTAATTTTGCTAGCCATCAATGGCTACCTAAATCGTCTCATGACAGTCATTTTTCACATATTTTTTTAATAGAAGACACTTGGTTCCACTGTTTTACTCAAGTTACGAACCGGAGTTTATAAAACACGTGATAACGGACTATGACGTGTTTTGCCTAAGAAAAAAATGTTTTGTGCTCTATCGAAAACTATATGAAGTTTTGTTTCAAGGCAATATTACTAATATTAATACATACAGTTGGGGGATTTGTGTCAGCTCACGGGGAGAAATAATTAGCCTAAACTTAATCACAGCTTTTTATTAATGTTCTCAATCGCAGCGAAAGTTGTGATGATTCAGTGGTAGCAATGTTATGATCGTTGGACCATTTTTAGTATCTTCAAAGAAACTGACGTTTTTTGTCTTTAAGAAATGGTGTTCGGCAGATCAGGTATTTCCCGATAGCTCTATCAGTGTCGGTTGCTTTCAGTCAACATAAGTACAATGAAACGAAATAATGCATACTATTGCATACGAGAAAAGTCCAAAAATCCGCTCGTGTTGACATGCCTAAAGACTTGCAAATGTTATTGCTTGATGTCCCTTTTTGACGCTGCCTATGCAACGACTAGATCAACAAACTACCAAACTACTTATTGCAACAGTTTCTCCACTATTTTATCTTATTTTAAACATCAGGCTTATCAATATACCTGAAAATTCGTCAGAACCGCAGTGCTTGGCTCCAAACCAATAGCACTCTCCGTGACCTTGGATAGTTAATCCAGAAATGGTTACACAGGACAATGTTAGTTTGATTGTTATATCATCAGTGCTATATCTTGTGTTTTATAACCTTTTTTACGAAACATGGAGTCGAAAGTGCATCAAACGAATTGGTTCCGAAGTGACAAACCTAGTTTTTATTTTTGGAACCAATGCAGAATTTTTGTATATTCTTACCTGCAAAAACCGCGCCCTGGAAACTGAAATCGCCCCCCAAAATCTGGTAAATCACAAAATCGCCCCCTGGGGGGCGATTTCGCCCACGTTGAATATCACTGATCTACACTAATGCTTAAACAACGTCGCTGTGACGTAATAATGGTTATGTTGCCGTGAAAGGAGCCTTAAAACTGAATAACTTTCAGAGACGTTAGGTCAGCAAGATGAGAGACGTTAGGTCGTTAGGTCAGCAAGACGTTAGGTCAGCAAGATGAGAGACGTTAGGTCAGCAATATGACTAAAATAGCAAAGTTACAACATGGCAAAGAATGCCGTTTGCCTTTATAAACACATTTATAAACCAATACAGTTCCAAAAAAATAAGCAGGCTTAGACTTAAAATTGAAGCTTCGCGGGCCTCGTAAGAAGGCGTGGCGGGCCACATTTGGCCCGCGGGCCACCAGTTTGACACATATGGTCTAGACATTTGCATTTTCGCTCGTTTCAAGGTATATTGTGAAGTTATGCCTCTGCGCAGTTTCCCGAACTTTAACTTAATAATGAGTCGTCATGGGAAGGAGTTGCGCGGGACGCCAAAAGCGCGGGACCCTAGGCCATGGCCTATTTGGCCTATGCGTAAATCCGTCACTGTCTGCAAGTAAAAATCGCAAAATCACTTTGGGTAGAGCAAAGTTTGGTGGAAGACAAAAAAATTAGGGAGACACTGCACACGAATACCTCCCGTGGCCACGGGCGTGTGTGCCCCCGGCTCTAGGTTGAACATCCCTGTCCTACATCATGATTAAGTCATTGCATTGCATGTGATCATTTAAACTTGGAATGTTCCTTTTTGCACAATTTCTGAAAAGATTGAAATGCGAACACTCACACTCGCTATCATTTTTTGTAAGCTTTTTAATTTTTGGTGATATGAGGTCCTTGCAAAATAAGCCACAAGTTCTCAGAATATCGGAAAAATCTATAACGTTCTGCGCGAGACAACATTTACCCACAATTGATTGCCAGAAGCTACTTTCAAAGCAACTCAAGCCTTCAACTGTTAATATACAGTAATTTAAAGTTTGTCAATTCAACCACTTTATTATTTTAAAAAAACAGCGATTTAAACAAGCAATATATAAGCGACTCCTACAACGATTCTGCCCTTGCTTAGAACCGAAATGTGTAGCCTCCTACAATTTTATTGCCGAAAAGGAATTTTTATGCAGCTCTGCTCCTGCACGCGTCCTGCATTTGATACCATTGAGAATTTCATCGGTATTATTACTGTTGGAGACTTCCCTTCATCAGACATTGTTAGCTTGCTTTGAATCGTCATGGAGATGTTGTCAGCTTGACCGCTCAAACGATTCCCATCGGGATATGTTGGTAGTTTGCCTTTACAACCGATTCTGATTTCAGTCCCATCCTGCCCCAAGAAAATAGGCCCTTGGTTGGTTTGTTCCCTTGCCTTGTGCACTGTCTTTCTTTACTGTTGGTTGTTTCTGAATAGCAGGAATTTTCGCTTTTATTTTAAGTCCTGTATGGCAATTGATAGTGAACTTCTGTCTCCCATTTTCTTACGCGGTTTGTTTCATGTCCGCCAATAACGTGACTTCGTGTATGCTTACTTTTTGACGTTGTTTTTGGTTTCGCGTGATTTTTCATTTTTTCTTAGTACCACGTAAATGATTTGAAAATCTTCTTTATTTTTGTCTCGTCTGCATTTCTCTCACGAGGTGCGGATGAGCCTGCTCATCTTAGACTGATGAGCTTGCTCATCTTGAGAAAAGTGTGAGCGTTTCCTACAGCCTCTCCTTTTCTAGGTGTTGTGATCGCCACGGGCCTCTTCTGGTACTCCAGGAAGCAAGCCACATGCGCATGGCCTCTCCTACGCAAAGGTGCCCGAAGCAACGCCTTCACGTGGTGCCTTTCTTCTTGAACAAATGTTGCTATGCGACGTGGCGCGTCCGAGTACTCAGCGGTATATCTGAGCAACTACTTGGGATTGGCATGACCTTCAGCCTTGGTCGGCGGCGTGCCTATAAGAATGACACTCTGCTTCAAACCATGCGCTTGCCTCTTGGCGAATCAGGCGTGTGAGGATAGAAAATTCCACCCGCTGTGAAGGCAAGGTGGCGACGTGTTGGAAACACGCAAATGCAGGCTCCCAAACATGAGACTTACTAGAAGGTTCCTGCAACCTGTCTGCAGCTCAGTTGTCTTGGGTCCACCCATGCCACTGATCATGCACGCAGGGGGGCCAAGATGGTAGATAAAGGCTGCGAATCTTTCCTCCATCTTAATCATCAGTTGCGCAAGTTCTACTCAAAACAATTTTTTCCCCTTTCATCCCGAAAGACCTGCGACGAGGATCTAGCAGGCGTCGGGGGCAGGTCTTGGATGAGACTGGGAGATTTAGTCTGTTACTCCCACGTAGGCGGCTCAGGTCAGATGGTCGTTGGAGCTTGGGACAAGAACAGCAAGCTACCTCGGCAGCTTCCTGGGTGACTGCGCAGCCCTATTTAGCATCCATACTGCTCGCCTCAACAAGAGGAAGGGTCTGGAAAAGGTGACCCAAACATTGTCTATTCCATTGTTGACCCGGACGGTAGACTGCGACCGTTAGGGCATCCCTCCCAGCAGTCGACAACGCAAGCTGTTAGCAAAATCTCGACACATCAAAGCTGCTACTTGGGATGTACGAGCCCTGATGGATGCAGACAACTCCAGCCGTCCACACCGACGAACTGCTCTCATAGCTTCCGAACTGTCGCGTTACAACGTTGATACTGCAGCATTGAGCGAGACCAGGCTCGCTGATGAAGGCTCACTGAATGTGATGGCCAGTGGCATATACTTTTTCTGGAAGGGACTTCCAGCAAACTCCCGGTGTATTCACGGTGTCGGGTTTGCCATTGGCACCAAACTGCTTCGGACCCTACCTGAATCTCCGATAGCGGTCTCAGAACGTCTGATGACTCTGAGAATTCTGTAAATACAGTAGTCCCCGCTTAATAAGCTCAAAATTGTCAGGTCCGGAATTACTCCAACAAAACCTGAATGAAAAACACATACTTAATAAACCCAGAATCCTGCTTAATAAGCCCAAATTTCAAAGACATTTGCTTAAAATTGGGTGAACGTCTAAGTCGAACTCACTTTTTTGTCTTGCTTTCGATGGTTTTGCTCTTTACCCTGCTGACTTGCTGTAGTTCATAAATCAACAGTTTCGTCACAGATCGTTTATTTGGGCCCTAATCGATATGCAAGACAAGTGGTACTATGTAGAACAGGGGCCTCCACACTACGGCCCGCTGGCCAAATGCGGTCCGCGAAGCCATTTAATCCGGCCCGCGAAGTCATTTTGTCCATGATGAAAATAATAATATGTATATTTACCAAAAATTTGTTGATTTGGTAGAATGTAACATATCCCGAAACAATCACATTACGTAAGACGTCCGGCCCTCGATATGTTCTGTAATAGCTTATGTGGCCCTTGGACAAAAACGTTTGGAGACCCTTGATGTAGAAGAAACGTGAAATTATAGAAAATTACTAGCACTGCCAAAATGCAGTTGACGTGCTGCCGCCGAGCACCTCAACACTCCTCGTGGCTACTTACGAAATATCCTGTGCAACGAAACAGCTCTTCGAAGTGAAGCATTATTGTTAGAAGGAAGACTGACCGGAAAAGACAGTGCCATGGCAATGACCAGGAAGTGGAAAAAACACAGGTGTAGGAGCAGGAAAATTTTTTGGGGTGCGAAGGATTTTTGCCCCAATTTCCCCAAACTTGCCTGAAAAATTTTGGCCACTTTTTGTACAAATATTTTCTCATGAAGAACGTTTTCGGGATGACCTCCAGAATGGGTCTTCATGTGATTCTGCCAACGTTGGGTGCCATTTTTTCAAATCAAACCACGTTGGGCGCCATTTTTGCCCGTACATCAGGGATTTTGCAAAGGTTTTCACAGATTTTGCCCAAATTTCTACCGATTGTACCCGGATTTTCAAGAATTTTACCCAGATTTTTGACACATCAAAACTTTTGGGGTGCGCTTGCACCCCCTGAACCCCCGCCTCCTAGTCCTACATCGCTGGGAAGAACGCCACTCTCATGGACATAAATGAGCATGGCCGACTGTACTATGGCTAGCAACTTGTAGCGATAAAACAGTCGGCCATGCTCATTTATGTCCATGAGAGTGGCGAAAAGTTGTCCTCCGGTCAGGGGCCTAATGAGGGGGCAAGTGGGGAACGATTCCCCGGGCGCCGAATTAAATATGGGGCCGCCGATTCAATACAGGGGACGCCGTATCACCGCGGGGGGCGCCGAAAGTCCCAGCAGTGTCACAAGCACTTTCTTCGATCAATGCATTTGTTCCGAAAGACCTCAGTTTCAAATATGGGGGCAGCAATATTACTTCTTGCCCCGGGCGCCATCTAACTTCATTACACCCCTGCCCCTATTAATAGGTCCACTTACTTAATAACCCCAAAATCGTCCGGCCGCGAGGTGGGCTTAATAAGCGGTGACTACCGCATAATACGACTGTTCCTGCTGCAGGGGTGTCCAGAATCCGAGTTTTGGAAACCAATTCGGCCGGATATTAGAGATTTTTTGGATTTGGACTGGATATCATTTCCCTTTCATCCGGATTCGGATTATTCAAATGAAAAAAACGTGGCCATGCAAAAAGTTTGATATGGATTAAAAGTTGCATGAGGAAAGCTTACGATATTTCGAAATCATATTAGTAACAATCTTCTTTTCTAGTTTCTCTCGGTCAAATGCAGTGTTCCCTGCCACTTCCAACTTTGAGACTGAGAACAACTCAAGCAACATGTAGTTTAGAATTATGTGAAGATGAGCATGATTCCCAGGCGCGGACACGGGGGGTGCAGGGGATGCATCCCCCCCACCAGACCAAAAGAGGTGTTGACATGACACTTGATTTCATCGAAACTCATCGCCAAAAATATTTTTGTACTGCACATTACTTAATCGCTAAGGATGCTATTATTTTTATTACTTTTATTACTTCTTGTAAAACGTCTTCAATTAAAATTTGGTTTGT
>JGI24158J21664_10004276_pt1 | contig 18314 bp, 12 predicted proteins | sample Ectturendosymbi3_FD_21664 | JGI IMG/M metagenome (IMG submission 21664)
AAGCAACCTTTCCTGAGGACTTACCACTTTGCTGTGCTGTTTTGATTAGTGCTGCTATATACACTCGCCTACATCGAGTGTGCTTGTTTAAAATAAAAAGAGATGATTCGCCTCTTTTCCACGTTCTCAAATAACATACTTCAATACTGAGTAGCAGGCCAGAACATGGGAACTTCATGAGGACATCACCTCCTGTACTTACACAGAAGGGTTGGTTGTGTTTTTCAACGAAAAGACAATTTACAAATTTTTCTGAGTAAAACAAATTTATTGAAGCATAGCCACGGCAAACATCTTTATATTGGTATTTGGCAACATTCCAAATATTTTTGCAGCATTTTTCAACGAGTTAGCTTCAATTACCATCAGAGAAATGTGAGGTCTCGAGTCTCGGTCTCGGCCCATACAACAAAGTCTCGGTCTCCATCTCGAAGTTTGAGCCAGGACTCGGTCTCGGTCTCGGAGGTTACGGTCTCGACTACATCACTGATTGATACAGAACCGCACATGGCCCAGTCCCGTCTCCACAGGGGGTTTTGGTGGGCTTAACCCCCAACCAAAGCTCCAAGCCACTCCCAAATTTAAATGTGGAACACGATAAATCGGTGGAGTTTTTTTTTCAATTCTCAGAACGTCAAGCCCCCCTATTGAAGACTTTCTGGCGACGGTTCTGGCATGGTCACTGGGTTGAAGGAATTTATCCCTTGAAAATGCAAATTTAAAGTCCCCTGTTTTACAAAGCAGTAAATACAGTTTGTAGAATTGGAGCATCCTGGCCAACTCAAAAGCTCTTCAAGTAGAATATCTCCCTATTCTTGTCATCCGTCTTCATTTAAAGTAATTAGTAAACGTAGTTGGTCCATCAAACCACTAAAAAATAAAAATCATATATAGTCTGCAGTTGTCAACTTTTATATTTTTTGTTTCTACAGCGATAGTGGGATTTTACAACAAAATCGTTATCGACGCTTCGTGTATACAAACCATAAGTCCTGTAGATCCACTGCCGACCACAGAACCTCCGTCAACAATTTCCACAACGACTGCAACCACAGAATCAACCTCTGCTTCTACAACCTCAACCACTTCACCAGCTGCTCCAACCACAACCACCACGACAACTCAAAGCACAACAACTCAGACCACAACCACCGCTCCAACAACTACTACGACCCAAGCCAGCACTAGTGGAGCTATTTCTAACGACGACTGTGAAGGTAGATATTTGGTGTGCGATACAAAAAATTTCAAAGTAAGTTACAAATTGAATTTTGGTAAGGGTTCCCTATTATAAATATTATCAAAGTATCGAATCACAGGAACAGACAGACCCTAATTTAAGTGCAATTATCAATGGACAATCTAAAATAGGATATTTGTCTGCTCTAATGCATGAAGTCTATCCAGTCAGCATGAAGCTTTGCTCACAAGAGACCATTAAAATTCTTCGAAGTTGATTTTCTCAAAGGCGTTTCTTTGTAATACAAAGCAAAGTTACATTGCTATCTAAACGGAACAATTTTGTTCACATCAAAAGTTTTGGTGACACCTTAAGCAATTATTTTGTTTTAGATTATGGGCTAATCTGTGGATAATTTGATACAACTGACCTAAAACCTTTTGTTTTTCATGTTGATTTCTGATCCATATTTTTATCACTGAAAAAATTTTTTGTTTTTTGCGTCATATCTATATGTGCACCAAAACTTAATATCTTGATATGGGTGTGGAGTTTTTAGCTTTTTTGTGCGTTAAGTTTAAGGATGCAACAGATCATATAAAAGCAGAGTATTTGAACGACCTTACCCTTGAACTATGTTTAAATTTTCAACAAAAGCTAAAAATGACCAGCACCTTTTAAAGATGAAATTGCAGCCTACAGTCTTCGAAAATTCTGATTTGTCACCTGAAGTATTGATTACGGTTACGCTACAGCTTCAACTTCTGCATTTCCACGCATACACTATTGCGCTAATTTTACCACCGCTTGTTAACATTTGGATGAGTTTTTCAAATTTTTATACTTCGCGATATATAGTCAAACTTTAAACAAGCCTCTCACCTGAGAAATTATGAAGTTTTCTCATTTCTCACCTGAGAAATACAACAGTGGATAGAATTACGAAAAAGGACACCGCACTTTAAGACACTGCGCACTGAGATTTCCAGGGATTTACCAGAATTTCAATCATAATCGACGTATTTCAGAGCATTCAAGTTCAATAGCCTTAACGTTGTAAAATTACATCCATCTTCTTTTCAAACAATACAGTACTTTCTAACGATGGTGAGGGACCAGGTTATCTCATTATTAACAATGGATGGCGTGAAGGTTCAATTTACAAGTTTCAATTTCGAGCTCAGAAGTATCCGGATGAAAAAGGTCCTCTTGCATCGTGGACAATGAAGATTGAATTCAGCCAGCCGGTTTCGGCAATAGAGGCAAATGTTTGAATGCTTGTCAGAATATAGAGTTTTGTGCATTTATGTTGCAGTTTAACTATATGTATAACTTCAGGATACAGCATCATAGGATTTCATGACAATTGAATCCTGTTTATCTAGGAATATTTATTTGNGAACTGTTCATTTGAGATTAGTTCATTTCAGACCAGTTCATTTGAGACCGCGTTCATCTGAGACCTTTTCAACTGAAAGGTGTTCATCAGATACCACACTTATTTTAGACCACATTCATTTGAGACCACACTTATTTGAGAACTGTTTATTTGAGACCACGTTTAAGTGCAGCTGTTTTGATTTTTGATTATCTGTGAGTTACATTTCTACGATCTACCTCCCAGATTGTTGAGGAACGCTTGAAGTTTCCCCTGGTGACCCCCATTCAGAATCCAAAGTGACTCACGCTGCATTGTAATTGCACACATGCTTTAAAACACAGCAGAGACCAGAAAAGCTCATCATGCCTGTGTTCCCAAATGAGTATGGTCTCAATTGAATGTGGTCTCAAATGAAATGAAGTTTCAAATGAATGTAGTCTCAAATGAACAGGTCTCAACTCTTTGCATACCGTATCAGAAAGACTATCGTCCACACAAAAATTAGTTATGTCTGGGCGCAGGTGTGGATTGCGACAGCACATGGACCTTACCAAGATGGAAGGGTTTGGCTTCTTAAACCAAAGGACTACAACGATGGAATTGGTAATGGAGAAGGCAACGATCCACTTTTGATACTTGCAGCTGCAGACATATCTGGAGGAGATGCAGCAGCTGCCGGTAAAGTTTACTTGGGTTTATGGGCGGCTCATTCAGCAGCAAAATGTCCTTTTCAAACCTCTAATGGAAATTTTGCTAGTTTTGAAAGCTATGGAAATATTTAAGTAACTGTTCAAGCATGCTTACCAATGATGGTAAAGTTAAGCTGTTATTGCTTCAAACAGTCCATCAAAAAACCGCAGCCAATGTTTTCTGACTGTTGTGTGTACAGTATACGAGTTAGCGTCGGAAGGGGGCAAACCCCGCCTCTGGATTTTGAAATTTGACATTTTCTTGTTAAATTTTTAGCAAAAGCAGGTTGTTTTCTTAGTTCTTAGTTTCGAGTGGGTAAAATTAAGTTTCACCACTTTTGGTCCCCCACTGGAAAAATCGTTTTGGCTGCCCAAGGAAAAATCCACTACTGTCCCACCCCTGAAAAAAAAACATTCGACGCCAATGTGTATATGTGTGATTTTCATTCGTTTTTTGGTGTGTAAATTCATCTACTGCTGCAGTACAGAAGTACAGGATCTTGCGGAACAAATTTTGAAAATAGAGAAATCTTCTTTTTGAAAGCGTTGTATACGTTGGTGTTTGCAGCATACGAGGCTGTAATTCAGATTTCTGTGTAGGGCAGCAAACTTGGCCTAAAATTTCTTACGATGCTTTTTGAAACAGGAACTGTCACTTTCTGTCGTAACGGAGCAGAGCCAGATCTTAACTTGGGTGGTGGGTCAGTTACGACGACATCGATGGCTACAAATGCCGCAACAACCACGACAACTGGAGTTCCTTCGCCAAGATGCGCTGACATAAGTTCATCCTCTTTTGGAGGACTGCCACCATTTTCAGGCGCAACTGACCCCACTAGCTTTGCACCCAGCACTGGTGAGAAAATCTAAGCTTGTAGAACCGCTGTGAATGTATAAAAACACAGTTTGTCTACAAAGAAAAGTTATGTTTGCAAAGTTGTATACATATCGCACCATGCCATTTCTCAGGCAATTTTTGTTCTTTCGTTAATCAAAAATTTGCTTATGCCAAACAACAGACCAAAAATGTAAATCATTTTGCGTAATGTTCGACCAATCTGTACTGGAATGTATCTATCTACTGATTAAAAGCCATTACTAATGCTATAGTTAATAACAGTTAAAATTTATTTCACAATATAACGCTATTTTCGACATTTCTGTGGCTGTCTATCTGCATCTTCAACATCATGACTACGTGGTGGCGCTATAGGTCTATAACATTTGTATTCGCTGAACAAGTTGCACGAAATCCAACCACCCTACATATTTTAGCTTTCGGACTTTGATATGCATATATCCATGTTCCTGCGTAACTTGAATTTTTACAACAACGGGAAACATGCTTTATAGTTGGTTTGTTCATTAGTAACGGCTGCAACGATGTTTGACTACAACGAGGTACTGCACATGTCGATTCTTTTCTACGAAGCTCAGAGATCTGGTAAGCTTCCAACCACCTCTAGAATACTTTGGCGAGGAGATTCTGGTTTGAAAGATGGCTGTGACGTAGGTTTAGACCTGGCTGGAGGATATTACGACGGTAAGTTGAAAAAAATTATAAAGCTGCTGATTGATCGTTTATAAGGGGACTTTTAAAACTGCCTGTTTTGCTCATTTTCTTTAGCTGGAGACAACGTGAAATTTGGCTTCCCAATGGCTTACGCAGCAACAGTACTGGCATGGGGCTTGATTGAATTTGAAGATTCTTACAGTCACTCGGGCGATTTGGGTTACGCGAGAGATATGATCAAGTGGTTCAGCGATTACTTTGTAAAAGCACATGCATCAAAATTTGAACTTTACGTTCAGGCAAGTTTCAAAATATTTTTTTAAAGCAATGAGAAAAATAATTTCATCATCCAACGTTGTACTAATGTTTAAACTTTGATAAAGTTGTTGACTTCGTTGTGATACTTCCATTCTGTTCAGAATCAAACTTGTAGTGCCTTCCAGCTAAATCCGTTGCCCCATTCACTGCTTTCATTGGCTTGAATTTCTGTTAGTAAAATAAATTTCTGTGGTGCAAGTTTTGCGTATTTATAACTTGAGAAGTTTTTAATAGCCGCGGTAAGCCCTTAAATCATGCCATATTTCAGTGGTTCCCAACCAGGTGTGTAAAACATCATTCCAGGGAGTCAGAAGCGTCCGTCAACTACAAGAAACAACACTTCATCGTAAACGAACCACGTAGTAATTGGTTACGTAGAAATTAAGAAGTCTTGTTTTCAACAGTTTTCATACCGCACTCCAAACTTTTTTAATCCCATCCACTGCTTTCATTGATAGGTGAAAAAAATTTCTTATTATTTTTTTTTCAGGTTGGAGATCCAGACTTAGACCACAGTACTTGGCTGAGACCAGAAGATGTAAAATTTGTCAGAAAGTCGTACAAAATTGACCCCAGCAATCCAGGAACAGAAGTTGCTGCAGAAACAGCGGCAGCGCTGGCGGCCGCAAGCATTGTTCTCAGAGCCGCAGATTCAGGATATGCGGACATGCTGCTATTACATGCGAGAGATCTGTTCGAGTTTGCAGACAATTACAGGTATGTTACGTTGTCCATGCAGGGACCAAGTCTGGCATAGACAGATGTTCCACTCTACTTTTATGGTTCCTTTTCTATAAGAAATCTTATAATCCCGAAGTCCTGGAATATTTGTAAACCTAGTGTTACATTTGCTAAAGATAAGAAAATAGAAACAATACCCAAAACTACAAAATCAAGCAATTTTTCTCCTTTTTTGTAGTTCATTGCCATACAGTTTTTTTTAAGGAAAATGTCAGGTACCCAATGTGATTCTAGGGACCCGATGATGATTTTCTCTGATTATAAGGAATTCTAGGGACCGGAATCGGGTCCCTAAAACGCCTTAAAAAACCCTGGCTATAACGAAGTGGTGTTTGGTGACTTCATAAACTTTGTCGAATGTTTTTTCTGAAAATACTTGAAACTGTAGATTTTGTGAAGAACTAGTATTGGGCTGTTTTTATGCAAATATTTTTGATTGTCACGCTATTGTTTCGAGCATAATGATCTAGATTCTAGATCATAAGATATGTTTGTTATCAACAGCAGGGGCACAGCCAAGGGGGTGAAAAGCGCGGTCCTCCCAAATTTTGAAAGGCAATTATGGAAAAATTGAGCAAAAATTGTCATGAACGCGTAAAGCCAATCATTTCACAGTTCACAGTTCTCTCTCCCAAAGATTTTTTCTGGACTCGTGATCTACACTCATGAACAACAGCATAAAAATAATTTACCATACCGCGTTCATGTGATATTTCGGTAAAGCCTTATATTTAAAACCATGTACTTTTTGTAAAACAATTCAAGTTTGCTTATACATTACAACAAATTTTCGTAATTTATGCTATTAAGCCCTTCCCAATGATGGATTTAACACAAAATATTTTATGTTTTTTTGCCATACAACTCTCTGAATGTGTTGCATTCAATTTCCAGGGAGTCGTATCACATCTCGGTTCCAAGCGTCACAAACTTTTATAAATCTTGGAGTGGTTTCAACGATGAACTTCTGTGGGCCGCTGCGTGGATGTACAAAGCAACTGGGGATCAGACCTTTCTTAGTTATGCGGAAAATAATTATGATAGTTACGGAGGTGGGAACACTCCTGGAGAGTTTTCTTGGGACAACAAACACGCTGGCGTCCAAGTAAGAATTTGCAGGCCGAAAAAGCCACAAAGTCAGCCGTTTTTATTAAGCTTGGTGCCATACAGCACATTGTTTTGTTGTTTGGATTCTATCCTGTCCGTAGATATAAAAAGCGCAGAAAAATAGAAATCATCCAGCAAGTTTTTGTAAAAGTGATTGCTGTGTTGATATTTCAAGCTTTAGAGCTTTTCAGTATACTTCAAAGGCATTTTGAGCAAAATTCATTTTGACGTTTAATTTAAATAGGAACTGCTTTGCAATATGGTTGTGAAAAATTGCGCTTTTGCAAGCATGACACATAGACACGCATGTCTTGTTGTTGCAGGTTCTTTTGGCGCAGATAACAAAAACTCAAAAATACAGAGATCACGTTGATGCCTTCTATACGTATATCAAATCAGTCCCAACAACTCCCCTTGGCCTAACGTGGAAATTGAAGTGGGGCCCGAACAGATACGCAGGTACACATTGTGCTAATTACTACATAGCAGCGCATTTTTCGTCAAAACTTTAGTTCTCCTTAACCACTTTTTGAAATTCAAAAATTGTTTAAGTCATCCTATCAGATGAATAACGGCTTGTTGCCCGACAAGATTTTTTGTGTCATCGCTTCAGCTCCGTCATCCGATCTGGTAATCGACTGGGACCGTTGTAATAGACGAAACGTATAATAAATTTCTTTAGACTGCTTTGAAAAGGAGGTTCTGGATTACGTTACAGACCTGCTTAGGAAGTAATTGGACAAGACTGACCGTAACGTGAAAAGTTACAAAAAAATTTCCAATCAAATTTTCCAAGACGTTTTTTTTTCTTAGCAATTTTGAATCCCCCTACAAACGTCTTGCATTATGCTTTAATTAAAAAAAAGATCGTAAACATGAAGAAAGATTTAATCATCTTGCATTTCACCCGTTTTCATGTAGCAAGAAAGACCCTATAATGAAAGGTGATCAAGGAATTAAAGCATTTAAATAATTGCTGGGTTTTACTTTTGCAGCAAACTTCGCTTGGATCAGCACCATGGCAGCAAAGTTGTCACCACATATGCCCCGACGCTCAGAATATCTAACGTACGCCAAAAAGCAGATTAACTACATTCTTGGAATAAATGAAAAAGGCAGTAGCTATGTCGTCGGGCATATGACCAGCTCGCCTCAGCGGCCCCATCACCGATCAAGGTAAATCCGTGGGTTGAAAGGTCACATCCAATGCGGCAAAAATCTGATGAAAAGTCTGGAAAGAAAATGACCTCCACTTTTTTTGTTAAAATCTGCTTCTGTGCTACACTGCTTGAAAGTTGGTTTTGCTATAACCGAGCTTCAAGCGCCAAAATTAAATTTTATAGTATTCATCCTTTCGAATCTTGCTGAAATCAACATGTTTGATCCTCGTAAATGGTGATGCAATTGGGCTCATTCATTACAACATCAAACTTTTCAAGCTTCAAGATCAAATTTCAGGCATAAACATCAAAAAGAGACAAAAAACTCTGTCTTGTCTTCGTTCTTTATATAACCTTGACCTGCAGAAAGGACTTGACTGTTGTTGATTTTAATAAAATTTAGAACATACAGGTATAACTGGAAGTTCCTTTTCCAAACTGTTTGTCATGAAAAGAACTCTTACTTGATGAATCATTCTACTTCTTTCTACCCTAGGCTATTATCAATAATTAAACCCTTTCTGGCAACGTTAATTGTCATATCTGGCATAATTCAAAAACATGATTTTATTCACATTGGTTTTGGCTAGGCTAGTTAGTTTGACGTACTGTCTTCAAATTAGGCTTTATCGTCTGAACCTCTGTTCTGTACAATAGTAAGTCTCCGTCCTGTCTCGCAGACACATGCAACTGTTGACAAAATACCCTTTCCCATTCCACACAGAAAACAGTAAGGTAGCCTACAAGTTAGAAACGATTAAATGACGATCTGAGTGCTTCAGGCGAAGGCAATCTTGCAAATGATATTGAAAATAAAACTATGCTTAAAATATGAAAAGCGCCTTCAGCACCAAATTTGTAGCGTGAACATCAAACAGCAAATAAATTATGAAAGCATCAAATCAGATGTTATAACATTAAAAGTGGCATCTCTGCTCGTAAGCCTTAACTTAGCAATTGTAAATGGCAAAAAAAATTTTTGGCATTGGGAAAGAAGTGCAGTAGGGAAAATTGGCATGAACGCATGTTGGGCTGCAACGCTATTTTCAACAAACAGAAAAATCACACGGGGTCTTTCAAACACCACAAAGCTGTCAGTTTTTAAATCGGTTATTGTTCCGATCCTCACCTATGTTCATGATTTTTGGGTAATCACTGAAAGAGTGCTATCTCATGTACATGTACAAGCGGCAAAGATGTGGCTTTTGCGAAATGTTCGCGGCGTGACACTTCGCGAAAAAGTGCGCAGCTGTGAAACCCGTAAAGCTCTGAATGTCGAGCGACTTCTCCGAATAGAGATCTCAGCTACGATATTTCGGCGACTTGATCAGAATGTCACAGGAAATATTGGCGTGACAAGTCCTGTTGGCTACACCCAAGGGAAATCGGCTCAGAGGTCATCCAAGGACAGGGGCGTCGGAAAGGGAACCTTGCCCCATGGATTTGAAATTTGACATTTTCCAATTGAATGTTTAGCAAAACACGTTGTTTTGTTAATTTCAAGCGGGTGAAATGAAATTTCACCACTTTTGGCTTCCCCTGGCAAAATCTTTTTGGCTACCCCTGGAAAAATCTTCTATTGCTCCCCCTGGAAAAAAAATCCTTGCGACACCCATGTCCAAGGGCCAGGTGATGTGATTACAGTACATCTCCCACCTTGGTTGGTCCCGTCTTGGTGTGGAGCCAGCAAAGCTTTCAAAGATTGCTGTTGACCGTGTGATATATTTCAAGACCTCCTCCCCAGATGTAAAGCTGTGTGAAAATGAATGAAAGAGCAAAAATCAATCATTAAGGCATTTCGGGACCAATTAGCAATCCTGCAGCTTGCTTGTGTGACCAGATATAATTCATCACTCTGGATTAATATGCTTTCATGTTTTACAAAACATTTAGAAAGAAAGCATGAAAACGCTTAACAAAAAGAAGTTAATGCGACTAGTATAAACGAGGCATCTCAAAAATCTAAAAAAAAGTTGGAGATAATAAAAGCTAAACTCTCCATGTCTTAATTCTGACGCAGCTCTTGCCCCGCATGGCAAAATCACCCTGTGGCTCCTTGTACATGGAACGCCTTTAACAACCCTGGTCCGAATCCTCACGTACTATATGGTGCGCTGGTTGGTGGACCAGACCAAAATGGCAACTACGCAGATGACAGAAATGATTTTGTGAAAAACGAGGTAGCTCTCGATTACAACGCAGGATTTCAGTCAACTCTGGCCGGTGAGTGTCATTCAGTTAAAGTGCTTGCTTTTTGATGTATGTACCCATCTAAAAGAAAATCAAAGCAAAACTGCGGTTCCATGCTGGTATAAACCGCCTTCCTGACTAGCATTTCGGGTGTAAAGTTCTGCGTAATGTAACCATCTTTGTTATCAAATCGCCTTTTTTATTTAAATATTGGTTATGATTGAAACCCTGAAAATTCAAAACTGTTGGGTGATTAAGATCTTAAATCAGCTGCACGTTTGAACGCCCCACATCAATTGAATGTGACGATGTAAATCAACTATTTTTTTAATCAGGTTTGCAGCATTTCGCACTCATGGGAGATCTTTAACTTTAACTGAAGATATAGTCAACCAACAACTACTATTTGGATTTCATGTATATTTCATGATCAGTGATATGGATGCATGCACATTACATTTTGCTAAAAACGTTGTTAGATTGCAAAACTTGTTTTTCTGTGGATTCACTTAACAAACGAGTTTATCTACGTTGTTTCCATTGTAAAAGACATCTTGGTTGCTTAGTTTGTTGTTGAAAAAAATGTTTAATGACCTACAATATTTCACAAGCTGTGACTTAGCAAAGTGTTTTTTTCACAGTATATATAACGAATAAAATAATAGCATTGAAAATTGGAATGGCTTGATGGATTTTTTTAGTTTGCCAGTCTATTTGAAGCAACTATTAAAACAAATCAATATCAACGTAAAACCGACTGGTGGAAAAAAAAACAAGCCTTCAAATTTAACCGCTTGCTTGGAGCAATAGACCCTCTTTATGTTTTTGCCAACCGTAGAATCATGAGATTCATATACATTGAGTCCTGCTAGTCAACATTAATAGCATTCCTATCGTTTGACCAATCTTACAAAAATGCAGACTTTGTTACGGTCACTTTCTGAAAGAGCTCGCAACAAACTGTTTCAGGAAGGAATTTGAACTTCTCAAAGTGCTTCAGCTGAGAGTTGTCACGGTCGTCAGTCTTTCACTTAGAGTGCTAAGATCAGGGTTGGGCAATTAATTTGGTTCGGGAGTCACTTTTGGAAGGCCGCGTTTACCGGAGGGCTGTACCTTCTAATGGAAATATAAGCAAGTCTCTGAAAAGTTAACCTAAGCACGAAGTTGGAGGAATTTAAGATTTGAAGATTTTTTCTGAATGCTTTCGCGGGCCACTGAAAACACTGTGGCGGGCCACATGTGGCAGCGGGCCCCTATTTACCAACCCTTGGCTTAGAATATCCTTCCTTGGAAGGCTTCCACAAATACTGATGGTTTCTGATTCCCACATGGATTTGCTTCTGCATCCTTATAGGGTTTTTCTTTCTACACAAAGCAAACCTGAAATCATCATTTACTGTATGGCGAACTTTTAACTGAATCTTTACAGAATGGCTGTTACATGAACTGTACAAACAAATCCCAACGCACTTGATTTGAAATACAGCAAAACCCAAGGCAAAACAACATCGTTACAGCCAGGAAAACGACAGAACTTTGCTCCCAAAATGCTAAAGTGTTTTTCCCAAGGAAACATCTGACTCAGGGTTACGTTCACAATTCTTGCACTTTTGTAACTCCCTGAGTTGATGTTACTGCTCCTGCTCGGCTTATATACCAAGCACGGAGAGCGACGTTCTCATGACTTGCACGTGTGACGGAAATTCACGTTGGCAAAAAATGCACAAGACTGGCCCCAGCAGACATGCTGTCATCTGTTTCACATTGCTTCATGCAGTATACTCTGTGTGCATGCATGGAACTGGTTTCAACCGGTTCTCACCGCTTCAGACAACATGCTGGATTTAACCTTCACCAGCAGTTGGGGTTGCCACAGGAAACTTTTCGTTGAACACTTATCTTGAATCAAGTTGGAATTTTGTCGTAGTCAACAAAATGATCCCGCCCATTTCAATAAAACGAGGCTCCACTCAAAATTAGTGCTCAGCTTTGTTGAAACGTTAGATTTGTGCTACAGCTTTCTGATGTCAACGAAAAATTTAGTGGTGAAGTGACCTCTGGTGCACATTATCGTTGCCACAATACTATCAAATTAAAAGCTTGTTTTCAAGCTTTGAATGAAAAATATAAAAGGACGGAAACAACAAAACGCAAACCAGTGAAGATTTTTACTTTTTCGTTAACTTCAGAGAAAGGTCATCAAATGGTCACCATCACAACTCTGCCCATCTTACGAGCAATTGTACCCAAGAACACTTCGCGAAATTCCGAAAAACTTTGGCAGGATTTTTTCGCCTCCTACTGCTATAACCTTGAATTTTTTCTTAATTGGACTAGCATTTCTGAAAAAGCTTAAAGGGATATTTGTGAAATTGGTATTACGTGCAGACAGCAAACGGCACACTGCTTGCAGGCTGTTTTCAACGCTTGAAGTAGCAGCAATTAGTTTCGGGAAAAATTCTGGAAATTTCAAGATACCAAGTTTGTGTATATGTGTCTAAAGACTTTTCATGTTTCAGAAAATAGGAGTTCGACAAAACGCTAAGCAGACCGTTCGCAAAAGTACCGTTTTTCAACGCTGTATAAATGTTCGATGTCGAAACGTTCCACATTTCTGCTGTGCGTCTGCAAGGTGGCCCACAGTCATCAAATCATTTTTAAAGAAATAAATAGAAATAAAAAAAATTCTGAAAGTGCCTGATACGAAAACAAGGTTTGGAAAATTTTAGCGAAATATTTTTTGATTGAAAATTGTAAGGGAAAAACTTGAAACATTTAAAAAATTAGTAAAATTTTGAAAATCAAATTTAGACATCAACAAGCTCAAAACAGAGTTATAGAAAATGGGAGTTGTGCACTGCAATGATTCGGCAAGTTTGTTTCGGAAGCGCTGTCCTGTGATAGGTAGATGTTTTGATTGTCAACGATAGTATCGCGATAGCAGCATACGCAATAGTCGAAGCTTTTAGCGTTTAAGTGCAATAATACCATTTAGGAAATACGTTACCTGCCCTTTTTGTAGATAGGAGTAAGTTTGCAGCTTTATTTATCACGCTGTCTTTAGATGCGCTAGATCAGGTTCGGGTTCAAGTATATATATTTTCTCGGTAACGTTAAATAAGATTTGCACATGGCTGTGTTAATCTAACAGTTAGAACAACGAACAGATTTTGTCAAATTATTAATATTCAGTAGAAATTCGAACATAACATTACCTGCTGAATATTTTTTTCAAAAATTTTGCTTGTGCTGAAGTACATAGTCATACAATGAAGCAAATGTGATCGCGAGAAAGTATACTATACATTTTTGTCACTCTTACGAGGCAGACAATCACCAAAACACATGGTTGTGTTGTTACGATTATTGACCAAACTCAATGTTGCAACTCTGCGACTGGTTGAAAATCAGATAAACGTTTCTAGGCTCTCGTATTACTCTATCTACCCAACTGTTGTGTTGTGGTGTTGTGGCATTTATTTATATACTGTACAAATTTCGCAGGAGTTCTGTTTTTACGTGAAATAATATAAAACTTCAGCTGCAAGCAAGTACGTCAAATCAATTTTACGTTACGAAAACCTTGAAAAACGCTATTGAAATTCGGGTTCATTTTGAAAAAATCTTGAGCTTACTTGAAAAGAAATAAATTGATTAAATATGCACGCATAGCGATGGTTTTGACTTCAGGCACAAAACCTAAAATTACCAAGTGCTTTTCACAAACAGGAAAATAATTGCTCTATATACTATGAAATGCTTGAAATAAATGCCCAGTCTTTTGTTATACTTCCTTGTTCAGTGAAAGTTTAGTGCTTTGTGAATGAAGGTAAGCAATGGTATTGGTGCACGTTAGTACACAAATTTTTTTTTCTTACTATGGAGTGCTATGCTACATGATATATAAGAAAAGAAAACAACTATGGTCATGAAATATGGAATTGAACCAACTCGAGACATTCCTCTCTGCAACCGGAGCTTTAGTAAAAAAAGCGATGAATAAACCAAATCAACAAAATAAATAGTATGTAGAAGACTATACTGTTTTCGGCAAGGTAAATAGCTTAACTCGTACTAAAACTAATAACGCAAACGTTTGCGAAGAGACAAGGGTTCAGTTTTTCGCAACATGTCAGTGGTGTTATTTTTATTTTGTGCAATTACTACATCCCTTAAAGTCTTTCATAGACCCATAGTCTGTTTGTGTGCATTAGTAATTGTTGTCTTACACGCAGTTGATCACGAGGACTTCTTTAAACCACTTAGTCATTCTTCTAGCGTATCACATGTTAGAAGCAAAACCGATGTTATCATATGTTGATGATTCGTTCCAAGTAAGTTTTACTGCTAGTCATCCTTCTGGTTTGGTTACTCATGCGCGCTTACCCCACTGACTTGTACATTACCGGATGATTTAACTAGAATGAAACCGATGACACGATCTGTTGTGACTTGACAACCCCCAGTTTTATCGACATTGTAGTTTAGAACTGTTTCAGCGAGAGTTAGGCCAGACACATTTTAGGAGAAGACACATAAATTAATGCTTCTCTGTGGAATGTGAGGATAGCTGATAAGGTTGTAGCTAAGTTACAACAAAGGCCTTTCCCATACAAAAATTTACTATGAACTAGCTAGAATATTATGCCAGTCTAAAGGATTGGATTTTTACCTAGATTTACATAAACTGTAAATTGTGATGTTGCTGTGTTACATTTACTTTCATGCATTTGATCAATGCGAGGTGTTCGTACAGAAAAAATAACGGAGGTACTCGAAGCACACCTGGAAAAAGAATTAAATTGAACCACATGTTTATTCTCAAGCGAAACACTTCATATGTTTGTTTCGTAATATACGTCCGTGTATGCGGGACGGCCTCCCTTGGCCACAAGGATGAAAGGTGTCCAATTTGGACTACATCAGGCAAAGGGCGACCTTGGCAAAAATAAAAGTACGCAACAATGAGCGAAAATGAAGTACACAATAAAAAAACAAACATAAATGACACTATACGACAAAAGGCGTGACAAGTCGTGGAAAAATAGACATGAAAAAAGAATGAAAGAGACAACACTGAGAAAAATATCCAGCGAAAGGGGCCCGGTGTCAAGAGAAATTTCTGACCTCTGCGAAATATCTGACCTATTATTTTTGTCAGTTATTTTGCTTCTCTGAGTAAAGGAATAAAGTTTGGTGATCGCTTTTTTGATGTATGTTGTGTAAATTAAAACTTTTTGGTTAGATGGCAGATACCCACAACAAGCTACAGTACGGGGAATAAGTGTAACAAACTTAAAAAATATTGGACTTAGTCTTAGACCTCCAATATATTTCTTTTTTAACCCAACACAAACCGTAACCCGACACACTTACCTAAAAACCAAACCTTAAGCCCTAACCATCAGTTTTCTCAGCGTATTTGATATGTATGATATTACTCTGTGTATGCGCACATGGCGTGAAGTCAGAAATTTCGTAAGTCAGAAAATCCGCTTCACACCGGGCGAGCTGCCATGCAGCGCATTAAAATTTTAGGAAACGAAATACAAAGTGGAGGTTACATGATTCAAGCGATTGGCGAAATCACGACTACGAACATAAATCGTGACAAACTAAAGCGGTGAAAAATGCGCCGGGCAGAGTGAAAAGATGAATGAATAAACAAATGCGTGAAACGAATGATCAAATAAGTATATTGAGTGCAAGCGCCCAGGTCAATTGTTACAGGCATTGCACGGCTGGCAGTCGTTGCAAGCCAGCAGTCCTCGGCTGCAGACGGTTCTTTTCATTGTTTAAAGACGGATGATCACGGGCAGTAGCCAGCCCAAACGAAGCCGCGACTGAGGCATGGATCCGCACCGTTCAATCGTTCACTCCGCGTATCTTTCTTCATAGGCCCGCAGCCTGCAAATCCTAGCGGCGCGCAACAGAGTCCGAGATGAAAACTGGGGTGACATCTGAGGTGTGCGGCGCATCGAAATCGATCTAATGTTGACTGAAGTCCAGATTGCCATTGAAAAATGCCAAATGTCCCGTTGTTGATGATGACCCGGTTTACACTTTCATAAAGCTGGAAGCACTCGGTGACCACCGCTTGCTTTGCAACAAGCGAAGCTTTCGCTTGAAAGTCGCTTTAGATTAGCGAACTTGCGATATTTGTTTCACATTAGTGATGTGTTATGTCTACACTGGCCTCTTGCCTATGGCCATAGCCCTCAACATTATTATTTTGCTGATGCCTACAAAAGCGGCATGGTTGCAGTGTTCCTTTCAAGATGTAGAAAACAGAAAAATTTTCAAGCAATAGTATATAGATTTGTGAATAACGAAAAACACAATTGTATTTTCGCATTTGACAATCCAGAATTCCTTTTCAACATTGGCCTAATTTTCTCAACAGATTGTTCTCTTACAAAAAGCATATTTCTTTTCATCAAGCAGAACTTTTTCACCTGCTTTCAATGTTCTCAAGTTTTTTTACTAAAATGTTGAAAAAGAGCGCCAATGCAACATTAGCTATCGCGTTTGCTGTAATCCTAGCTACGCGTTCAGTAATTCAGGGTAAGTGTGTTATGTTATGTCTGCATTCAGCTATTTGAGAAAAGATGTTAACAAACGTCAATCTTTTGCAGGATCGAAATGTTTTTCATGCAACAACATGGAGTCTCACGCAGAATGCGACCAGACAATCATGACATGTCCTGTGGGGGATGAGGTGAATGAAAATACGATAAAAAAAACAAGGATAGTTTTCGATTGAAGGTTTTATTTTTAAAAACTCGTAGACATCATCTCGTAAACCAATCTAACGACACCTAATGCAGTATATCGTATGTATGAAAGTTGAGTGAAACCAAGACTTAAGATAATGCTCAGGAAAGTGATTTGTTAGAAAAAAGAAAGCATGAAGCCTTGCTATTGCGACAGTCGTGACAAATTTAGTTAAATTAAAATCGCTGAGTCATTTACGCAGGTAAAATAATCTCAAACAGAAAGCACATTCAAGACTTTCCAATATAACAGTAAGGTGAACCAGCAATTGAAGAGTAGTCTCGGCAGGTGAATTCTCTTGTTACTTGAATATTTTTTTAAATATTGCCTTGAGGAAGCCCACTCCAATAGATGGCCGAAGCGTCAGAACATAAATGAAATACAAGTTACCACCTGAAGAAAGACTTGATTTGTTTGAAACTAAATCTAGGAGCAATTGCTACGAAAACATTAACGACAGAAGGAATAGCATTCAACCTTTTAGGTTGACATACGTTCATACATAACACCAGGCGCGCAAAGGGGGTGGCATTTGGGGCATTTGCCCCCCCCGAAATTTTCAAAACATTGCTAGCAATGTTGACATTTGTAGAAACTTTCAAAGAATAAAGATGAAATTTTATATTCGAATCATTTTTATGAAATCTTATTGGAATTTTTTTTGTCTTGCTCGTTAATTATCTCCTTGCAAGATTTATCTTGAGACAGGTTATCTCATCGAAAGTTTCGTAAAGGATTGGTATTCAACCACAAATATGCTGAAAGTGTCAACTTGGGAGATAGTTTAAAATGTTCGTATTCTCAAGGCATTTTTCATCAATTTGTTCGTGTACCATTTTGTCTTAGACAGGCCTCAATTTGCCCTCATGAAACTTTATAACATTAGGGTACTGTTGAACCGTGCAAGTTGCTGAAACTTTCGAATTGATAGGAGAAATCTTGACATAGCAGTTAGTGCCTCGTAAAACCGCTTGTTCTTCTACGACCTTTTGATTATTATTTTTGTTAGGGGCAAAGCGGATCACCATCATTAACGCAGTACATTTCTTAAAAAAGCGTTGTTTAGCTGCATTTTTGCTTCGAAACCTGATAGTTTTCTACTAAATTTAGGTTGAGGACTGGTTCACGTTTCATTGTCTTTTTGGGTTGATCCCAGTACCACGGCTTGGGAAAAAGGTTTAGTAAAGTGTCATATGAGTGCTAGTCAAGTGTTGAACGCACCTACCTACTAGACCACTTGGTTCCAAATCACGCTTTACAA
>JGI24158J21664_10004278_pt1 | contig 18311 bp, 9 predicted proteins | sample Ectturendosymbi3_FD_21664 | JGI IMG/M metagenome (IMG submission 21664)
GGGATTTTATTGTAATTAGCCAACATTTTTCAACACAGTAAATATTACCATTGTTCACATGTAGCTATGCAGAATATTGATTGCTAGTTGAGGGCGTACGGTTTTGAATCCCGCTAATTGGTAGGCCTAATTAGACATGCAGAAACCTTGATTAGTTTACAATGGTACATTTTAGTCTTAGCATCAAGGCTTGCTGTTTATACGTTATTTGGAAAAACAAAATCAAATTTGGGCAAAAAGTTTTGCATCCCCAAAAATATGCACTCCCGTACACCTATGGTCCCACTCAATCAAGAAGTCATGCTGTATGGAGTCAGTCAACTGAGCAAAATTTGGCCAGATCACTTACAGTGTCCTGCATTTCGTCAACGTATTAAGAAGCCACTTGAATTAGCATAAGTAACAAGCTAAGCAGAGTTTTCTACAAACATTTGTGTCAAACTGTCAACCTCACAAAAGATAATGACTCACGTTTGACTGGGTTGCAGAGTCGGAGGTGAAATGTACGGCTCCGACCTTTTCAAAATTTCCGACTCCGGCTCCTTAACACAAAGGGAATGATGTTTGTCTGTTAAAATCAATGGAAATCTTGGTGCACAGCAAGAAATCTCTGTTTCAACAAAAGTTTCAAAATAAATTGTACCATGTCAAAAGGAATTCCAAATTTAGGAGTGTGATGTAAAATATGATCCAATTGGACATCCGGAGTCGGAGTCGGACAAAAAAATCCGACTCCGACGGATGTCAGGAATCCGACTCCACCCAAAAACCTTCGACTCCTTACGACTCCGCAACCCGGACGTTGACAGTGATAATATTTGGTTATTGGTCGATTCATAACACTCATTCACTTTAACGACAACATGACAGATTGAACATGCAAGCAAATAGTCACCATAAAAGTAACCGGCAAACTGCTAAACAAATTCATGATCAGCAAGTTAGTCTGTTTACTGACTTGCCTGCAGTTTACACATCAGCCACATAAGTAAACAAAAGCAAAACTAAGAAAAGTTTAACATTTCTACACAAAACATGTATAAATAATACTGTATCAAATCAACCTCTCTGGTAGCGTAAATACTGCCATAACGCTACGCAATAAAGACTACCTGTAACTAAATTTCAATCAAGGTCGCCGGTTTCTGACGTCACGTCTATGCATCATCAAGCACAGCCGCAAAATCAACGCTTGACCGATTCGCATGTTTGGAAGCCCATAACTCAGCCATTTCAGCTCGCTGTGCGGAAAAACTTCACAGGCTTTTTCATGTAGACCTTTTCCATCAATTTCGATCAAAAAATCGGATTTCATGATTTTTGTGTCAGTTGACCTTTAAGAAGTCACCTAGGAAAGCGGCATGCGGTGCGTATCCACTTGGGCCGGTGGCTACGCGGCTATTTTCGCAGTGAATGCTGCATTGATGGCGATTCAGTGGCAGAGCCATCAATGGCGAGTACGCTGCACAAGCGGAAAGTACCGCATTTCAAGTCTTCCGGTATGACCATGACACGACAGGTAATCGAACCCAGCCTTACCACCTTTGAAGGCGCGTACTCAATCACCACTTTGTCGGTGCTTTCCTCGAATGTCTTGACGAAATAGGTAACTTGATGTTGGCAGACACATTCTTGACGTTGTCGTGCGAAATTCGATAAGCATTGTTGCAGGCAACACAGAGGTGTGTTTACTTGTTCCACAATTTGGCGGACGTACATTGGCATACTATGGGCACGAAACAAAGTATTTTTAACTGCAGTAGAGCAATACGTAAAGGTGCCTACCATGAGTTTGTTTGGTGAACGTGCAGTAAATTGATTTCACTGGTCTTTGAATGCTATTGCACAACTTATTCAACAATTTATTAATAATAAATTTCACAGATAGCAATAAACACGAAAATTTTTCCAGACATTTTTTGAAATAAACATTGATAGATTAGACTAAGAGAAAAGCAAAGTTTGTGGGGAATTTTTAGAAAAATGACAACTTCAAGAAATGAACCAGAAAGATAGGAAAAAATCATTGGAAACTATTTCCAATAGAGCCCACTAAAACTAAAACATAAAAGTTCATTAAACGGGGTTTTATTCTGGAAGTTTCATAGCAATATTTTACTTGAAAGTAGGAATAAGTAACAATTTAGATTGAAAAAAATTGTTACATTTCCTAATGTGAATGAGTACTATTCTGTACGAACCCCAATAGGTGTTGTATGTAGTTAAGGATGTTGAAAGAAAAGCAACAGCGCCGCCCCTAATGTTTGGAAAATATTGCGCACGTGTTTTCACTAAATATGGCCAGTTTGGGAACCGGCCATTTTGGTCATAAAAACCAAATGTTCATGATGACCGAAGCCGCTATAACCAGACCTGGACCGGCACGGATACCCACAAAATGACAGAAATTCATAGTTAATTCAAATGGCAACAAACGTAAAGCTCAAAATGTCAATACGTTATGTAGGTTAGTTAGTTTTGAGTGCAGAACAAATTGTTTTAGCAAAAAATCACGAATTTGTCCAGCGAAGCGATGGAAAAGATGTTCATAATATCCGAAGTCTGGCCATAAAGAATTTATATTGAAAAAATATCGACCGTTATGAAAAACCCGCTGGCCATACCCGTTGTCATATTATGCGCCTTCCACTGCATAACAATGCGCTAAATGTTTTCCCAACTTCACTTTTTGCTGGGACCGTGTTAGCTGCTTGCAGAGTTCTTATCGTTTTTATTTTAGAAAACCTTATCCCAAACACAGTTATTGGTTTTCGGTTGAGTGCAGGCGTTGACAGATATTTATGAGTTACGCAACCAGGAGCAAAAGTGGAACTGACACCCAGAAATTTTTAAACACTTTATATTCNAGACAAAACTTTTATGCGTTTGTATAGGAGTTATTGAAATTTAATATTTTGTTTGCTTCTGCATAGGCCCGGGACCAGGAGTGGGCGACCGGGCAATTGACTTCCCGAAATTATCATAATAATGTTTATTTGTTAGGTACAACAACAATTTACAATCGTTTTCCCCCCGAAAAATAGTGCAACAACAAGTTAAAATAATTTCCACCACCGAAAATATCACGTGGTTGTGGCCCTGCTTCTGCATACTCCCCGTTGGTTTTCGCCATGACAAAGGGCGTTGTTTGAACAGTCATAACAAATCTTACGCTTTGACATTAAACTGCAACTGATGATGAAATTGCAATCTGCCTCTGGAGTTCTGCAGTTTTGGAGAAACTGGAACACACTTTGGCCATCATTATTCCCAGGGTCCACTATGGCCCGAAGTGGTGACACTTTGCTGGGATCCAGCTCGGGACCAAATAGACCCTTTCAAAGGCAAACTGACCTCTTCGTCCAAGCAACACAATCAGTCTAAGTATGGGAAACTGACAGGCCGGTTGGGAATATTTCTCCACTCTGACTGTCCCTGCGATTGAACCTTGACCCGAACATTTTGACCACGCCTTTCCCTGGGACTCACTAGGGAATGATGGTTGAACATATTAGTGACTGTAATCCTCGCCAGGGATTTTTTCGGAATTATTCCAAAGCGATCATCCTTTTGTAGCCGTCCTGCAGCGCACACTCGTGCATGAACGAACTCGTCAAAATCAGCTCAGCCATAGAATTGTTTGGCGGTCAAGGATAGCAAGTGTCCTGTAAAAACTGATCAATTATGCAAGTCGGAAAAATTGAAATCGGTCAAAGTCAGGAAAATTCATCTGAAGTTTGCATTGTTCCAGAAACGTTTTAACATTTTAAAATCTCGATACGTTTTTTAAAAGTTCGATCATGACCTTTTGTAATCACTAGGAGTAGCCCGTTACCAGCCGAGGTCTCTTAGGCTGGGACTCTTTCAACCTATGCGAAGGGGCTTACGTTTGAAGAAGTGCGAAGGAAGTGAAGCATCTGTTTGGTATTTTTGTTATGATCTGCGCGACGTCTGACAAAACGCATTATTTTATTACAAAGGCACACGCAGCCAGTCGCACAAAACGTTGCTGCAAGACGGAGAAAATTTGCAGCATTAGGTGATGTCGACATCCACAAAAATTAGGTGACATGCCAAATCTGTTCGTGCAAGAAAGTTGGAACTATCAGCCAGTCTTTTCTTTAACGCTTAATACAATTCAAATAGCAGGTATACAAAAGCTTTAGAATTGACATTGAAAACATGAATTTCGTAACTGTTGTCAATATAAATTTACAGTGAAATATTTGCAATGCAGAAAACGGTTGGTCAACCACAGCACTTTGCAAGTGGGTAAACCAGACTTGCTTTAGCAGGTTGACCTCTGCTGTTGAGAGATAAGGTTAACCTAACGAGTGTTAGTTTAATATCGATGGCAGCGGTTCTTGGCTTTTGCGAGCAGCTATAGTGGCTCAAAAATAAGAATTCCATCTTGCGGTCAGTGTGTTGGACATCTGCCATAAGATTTATTAAGTTGTAATCTATTCATTGCATCCTTGTTATAAAATTATTCGAAGTGCTATTGCCACTAATGTTATGATTATTTGTAGCAACAATTTGAAAAGAACAGTCGCAACATGAAATGGCGCTTACAGATTATAGAGTCCGCAGACTGTAGATACGCTAGTGCAGGGCCGTAACCAGGTGATATTTCCGGGTGGTGGTGGCAAAATGATTGTAACTTGTGCTTTTGAAAATTTCGGGGTTGGGAAAATTGTCCGGGTGCGGGCCTGTACTAGTGGTTGGGTTTAGTAGTAGCCTATATAGCAACATAGCAGTCTATGAAACACGGTCAGGGCAACAAGGATATTCGAAAATGATCTGTCACTGCACCTGCAAACACATAGCAAAGAGGAGTCTGCAAAAGTTCGTACTAAATCTCTGTCGAGCCCCTGATATTCGACGGAGCCTTGCTGGATTATAAAAATTCAGCAAACCTTTTTGGTTATGTTTATGTAACTCTTTGTCAAAATAAATAGTCCTTAGTTTCATGAATAAGTTAATGTAACATGCCGGTCCAAACTACAGCGTAGGAGTTCTTGGCTGAAACATGATTAAAAACGCGGTTACGATCACAGCAAGCTAATCATGACACTCTTTACTGTACTAAAATCGCTTCTGCGACGAAACAATTCCTTCTTAATCTGGTTTGTTTTGGTGCGATACCAAATGGTAGGATATCCCGGTATCACTAAAAATACCCTCGAGATTCTCTCGTCGTTCGAAGCAGCATATCTATGCGAGCATGACTTTTCTATACTGGTGGGTATTTAAACAAGACAGTGGAACACTCTTGCATGTGTAAGTGACATGAGGTTTGACCTTCTTGAAACAGAACTACAAATCTCCCAGATTGTCATCGAAAAACAAGAACTGAAAATAAACGACGACACAGCAATGTATTACTAAGTAAAGTGTTGGCTGATTTTGTTTCAGTAACGTAGTTTTATTCTCCTGTTGCTGCTTTTGTTTCCTGTTATCAATGTGCAACAAATTTGGGTTCGAAAGAAGCTTGGAGAATAACGGATGTGTTCGGTTGGCTTGTAAAGGTTAAGAACCACTGCTCTAGACATATTTCTGATTTTCTTAAAGGAACTGATTACAAATAAATTTGCTTCTGGGAAAGACGCAACCTGCAGCTAAAACTTGATCTCAACTACGCCCAGATTTCACCAGGATTTTTATCCATGGTAATTTATGGCCTCATACCATTTTATGAACTCACAGAGGAATTGGCGCACATCGAAAGCTACTATAAACAATAGGGTGTGGTGTGCAGAAAATGCTTTTTATTTTGTAAACCTTAGTCTAACAATGCTTCGTACTCACTTTTGCTGCTGTAACGCTGACGTGGTTTATTTGAATGAAAGAGAAAAGCTTAAAAAGCTTCTCCGCAAATTACTTGCGCCTATGTTGGGCCTGAACAGTGAACAGGTGTTCGCGTATAAAGATTAGATCGCAATCTCACCACGTTGTTGTAAATAGCGGGGGCTAAGCCTAGATTTGGGGGAATTAGTTTCCCAATCCCCATGGCGACGGACCTGGTTCGGAGATTTTCGCCGAATCTGTTTGAAAAATCACTGACTGGAATAGTTATATCATATAATAAATTATATAATCTTAGACAGATTTTACTGCATTCCAAATAAATTTTGTTTTTCAAGACTATGAAAAGCACGGGAAGCGAACCGGCAATTTACCTGTTGCACTTTGTTCTCATCAGAGCAGCGACGCTTTTCTTACGGTTCATTTGAAACTAAACGGGTTGGTTACCAACCACATGTGAACATGCAAGTTTATGTGCGGTTTGCGATAAAAAACAAACTTTAACGCCAAAAGCGTGAATGGTATGTTCTGACGATTTCAACCTTAGGTTAAATAAAACATTAATTTGAAACGAGTGAACGTATGCGATGCTCAGGTGGTAAACACTGGTGTTGATATCTGTCTCTGACTGTTGCACCAGTCCATAAATGAAGGAGAACGAATTTATATTTCCGGCAAAACTAATGGCAGCGAAACGTCTCATGAACCGCTACAGAAAAAATGCCGAGAAAAATTCAACATTCATTCGTAGTTTTCTTTGATTTTAAAACAAAGTACGTGGTCCGCACAGGGGCGGATCCAGCCAGTAAGGTTAGGGGGAGGCGATTTTGGTAATATTTGGTAATCAAGTCTCGTTACGGGTTCACTACTGCAGGAGAGAATGAAGTATACTTCACAACACTGCTTTGACAAAACAATTAACGGCTATATGGCCTTATATCGCGAATGCTGTTGTCCGAATTGTACAAAATCATGGTGAATAAAGTTACTTACGTGGTTTTTAGGGGGGAAATCGCCCCAAACGCTTTCCCTTGAATCCGCCCCTGGGTCCGCATTTCCCAACCGGTCATGGGGCGGCTTCCAAGTGGGGCACGCACTTAGTTTATAAAGAATTATGCCTTAAAAACATAATGTCAGTCAAGCAAAAGATGATCGGTTTTGGATTGATTTACTTCCAGTAACATATGTTTTCTGTGTAATTGATTCAAAGGCAAGACAACATAGTTGACACTAACGAGATATGTGACTTGCTATATTTATCCAAACGTTGTTTGGGCCACGCAAGAAAAAGCGTTAGTTAGAGCCAGTGATACGATATATTTTTGCATGCATTTTAAGTGTTATCAGAAACTTGCGAGTATTTTGAGATACTTTGTGAATTTGGGTTAGGCGCGATTGATGTTTCTCTGCTGAGGGCAACGATCACGTTTGTTTGACTACAGGTTAACGCTGTCTGAATACTACTTCTCACAAGTCAGGCCATCAGTTGCAGCTGAGCAGCTGCGTGTTATGCTGAATGCTAGTCAAGAGATGTGTAGTTTACAAGCATGCTACATTTACAAAATTTTTTGTTTACCAATGTTTTCTCCTAATCACAGCCACGTTTGTTATGCCGTAATTTTGTTTCCTTGCACATACACTGCTTCATTTCTGAAATTTTAAGTTTCAAAACTACAAAACTATTATTTGATTTTAATAGATGCTGAGCTGACTGTACGCCTCTGACTGTAGATGCTTGTTTGTAAAGAAAGTATAAGAAAACTTTCTGCTACTAGTTTAAACGACAGTAAGGAAAACCTCGGAATTAAGCTTGGCAAGTTATGGACAGAGAATCGATAATTAATTGATTAATCCGCTAGGGTATTTATTTAATTGTTGCTTTAAAGCCATAATGTGCCAACCACTAACGCTAGATGGCCAATCAAGGGCTCTAAAGATTCGAATTTTCAGAAGTGAGGTAAGATTCGCAAATGAGAAAAATGTTCAAGTGGTAATTCACGAAATACCTCATGAGGTATTTCACAAAATACTTCCTCACGAAATACCTCATGAGAAACATTTTTGTCAGGCCCTGATTACGTTATCCAAAAATCCCTAACACCAAGTCTTGAATCTGACGTCACAAAAAGGTTCAAACTGAAAAGTGCCCGGATTTTTTAAAATCAAATCAAGGAGACTTTCTGCTTCTTCAGAGGGTTTGAAGAGCTCTCTAGCTTTATCGGTCAGCAAGTTACGACTGGACAAAATCAAAGTCACAAACGTGACTTTGCAGTCCTGAAAGGGTTTCCATGGTTTTTACGGGTTTTCAATCACTTCAAAAAGTTAGGAAGGCGTGAGAAAAGGAGAATAGCTGTTTTTTGTTGGAAAGATGAAGAAGGTATGGAAGGAAAAGTGTCAACAGTTGATAAACCCAAACGGATTGGCAGATCAACGTATGAAACAGCTAATTATACCGATGTTTCTCGTCAATTTCACTGGTTTGCTTTTTACTGTTGCTACGCAACGATAAAACCTGCTCTTTACAAATGCTGTGCACTGTGCAGTTGTCATAAAAATCGCACGTTTTCTCCTTTCTTGTTCGAGAAAAACGCAGGTAGTAAGCTCTCACACACAAACACAACGTATCTCCCAATCTTCACCGAGACGCTTTCGTCATGGTCTTTGAATGGACAAAAGTAAATGCCATCTCAAATCTTGAAGTGCTTGATTAAAACACCTGTGTTGACAATAGTGTCGTTAGTAGGCTTGCTGGAGCAACAATATGTCTCAAGTGGGATTTCCGTTTTGCAAAGAAAGCGCTGGTGTGGCTGACCGCGGCAGAACCTTTCTTTGTTCGAAAACGTGGCAAACAACAACTTCCAATGAAATGTTGGCAAACTAAAAACGGTGCTTTTATTTTTTTGCTTTTTGGTAATAGTATTTTAGGTTGCTGTTTGCATAACACTCGACCGTGTGCACATAACATAAAAGATTGAAAATTGTGCGAAGTCCACGTCTTTGTTGAATCAACTTGACATCAAGCTTTAAGAGAAAACTATCGCAAATTGCTTTGATATCGTAAAATAGGTGTCTTTCTTCATCTCCCTCCCTTCTTGCTCATAAGTGAAGTATTTCGTGACCTCATAGCATTTTGCATGTGGACTCATCACACGATAACTTGTGCAAGAACATACTGGTTCACAGCAAGACATTTTCTTAGTTATTGGTTCATGTTGACGGACTGCGACTTCTGCAACATTGGGTTTACATTGTAGTTAGCGTTGAAAATAAGTTTTGCTTGGCACGGATCTGTTAACATGCCACCGCTTATGCTCACAATGGCTGCAGGTCGCGAGTCAATTATTAACAACGATGATATTTTTTAGTGATGCAACAAACGTCTCAGGCCCAAATGATTTATTGGGTGAGGTAACAAGGAACATGAAGCGACATCTTGTACGTGGTCTGTCGCGCTAGCGTCTCGTCGCACGACGCGTCACCTCGCGAGAGCACTGGAAAGTGGGAGGTTTAAGGCTGAAAATCTTTGTCTGTTACTTCAAAGCGCTCAGCGCAGTGGAAAGACAAGTCAGAACGAAGCCCAGCGCGAACAATTTAAGACGCTCCGACGACGTCATAGCGCGTCCATTCTCACCACAGTGTTGGAATCGAATCGTCGCTGGACATCATTCAAATTCGAAAGACAGCATTGAAACGTTCAAAGGTGTTAATCAAAAATATTTTTCGATATTTTTTTTCTGAACGCTGCAGCCGCGCACAAAGTTCATTAAACAGTGAACTTAACGAGGGAACCTGCGTTACCTTGGCAACTGAAAGGAAGAGCAGATTTGTAAGTTCCAGCGACAGCGTGATTGAAATTTAAGGCACCGAATGAGGTTAATTTTTTTACAAACTTAAAGACATGATACTTGGTAAAGGAACTAGTGCAACGGCTTCAGGGCAAGGGAAACTTTTCGTGGGGAACACCCAAAGCGGTATGGCAGCGTGGCTTTTCTTCGAATAATGGTTTACATTTTTATTGCAAGACGTTCGATGCTAATGACAAAAACGTCTTGATTGTCCTTAACTGCACGATTTCGAATGTTTTCGTTACGTGTTTAAAATCAAGTGTACGCAAAGTTGGCTGAATTTTCTCTCTGGCGATTATTGAGCACGAATACACTACTGCAGCTTCACAGCGTAGAATAGTTGGTCACACCAACGACAGATCTTATATATCATGGCCACTGCCTCGACCACAAAAGCGTGCTCCGACTGTTTGAACAAGGCAGCTGAGATTTGCATTGTAAACGCCGTGCCCGATTTTAGCGGATTTCAAATCGATTTCTTTCTGTTTTTGCATCGATATAAACGGAAAGGAGTCGCACCTCGCGCGCGGTCTTTGAACCGAGACTTGTGGCATCAAGACTACCTCGTGAATTCGATCCTTCGTTGAATTGTCGCTTGCCTCCCTCCGCATCCGACTACGTTCCCATACTTTTTTCATGCTGGGTTAGTCGCCGTCCATCAAACCTTGACGAGAAGGTGCTGGTGATTCAGACGTCGTATCTTGTGATGACGCTGTTCGACAGGCGTTTGACAAAACTCGCGGTTTATCAGTTCACTTCTGTCGCAAATGGTTCAGTGCAGCTACGGCTAATTTAAAGGCGGTTTGTCAAATCTGCAGACGTGAGGCTAAGTCGTGTTCGACGAAATACTGTAGGAAAGTATTGGCACGTGAATCCCTCGGTTGTAGCATGAATTGTTGAAGTTTGCTGAAAATCGCTTAACTTTGAATTAGTTCATGCAGGAACGCACTTTTCACTTTGTGAAATTCAGTCAGCCATCAATCAGTTTTTAGCTTAGTTCGATCTTGCTGCCACAATAATGCAGTTAAAAGATTTGATTTTGGTGATTTTTGTACAAATTTAAACGAACTGACAATGTACGGATAGAGATTGAAAGTTCACAAAAACGCTACGTTTTTCAAAATTGAATTCACCTAAATCAAGTAGTGATAAAGCATTGCAAACGAGCAGAAGGGAAATCCCAGAAACCAAGTTTCGGCTAGCAGTTATGTTATTTTAATATTGTTACCTTCATCCAAGTACAAATGTGAATTGCAGTAACGTAGACAAAAGATTACTAAAAGACACTGCGTAGAACAAAGCGATAGCGACATGGCCCAGTACGTCATACGAACTGGTGATCGCACAATGCACCACGCGCTCAAACCGCTCGCTGTAAGTCTGTCGCCAGCTTGTTTATCCACGTCATCCAGTGACTTGCTGTAAGGTTCAATGTTGACGTTGCGTAACTGTTGTCCGGTAAACTATTCTTTCTGTATTTTTCTCCTTGGTGATTGACTCAGCAGAAAGTTGAAATGCGCTTTAGGTAAATGTCAGGGTGAAACATCGGTCAGGACAAGTGCATTCTTGCGGCTTGAAAGCAGCACTATTCGGCAGGCAGGGCCTAATTGTGGCCGGCCCCTCATGTTCATCGCGGCGCAGCGCACGCGACCAAATATCATCACGTTGTTCACGATAAACCAGCCGGGGTGTTACTTAGTCAGTCCATCAGCAGCAGCCAGGCCAGGAGAGGAGTCGACACAAATCGGCGTCGAGTTTTTAAGAGATCTTTTTCGTTGTGGAATTTTTGCGCAACTCACATCAAACAACCCGTGATGAGTTCAAGCGATTCGTATCATGTTTCAGGCGTCAACTGTTGGACGACTGGGAAATCTGCCGATTGATGTTTTTCTTTAGTGTGCTGACGAGCAAGACACTTCACTCCGAGCCAGAGATCACAGCCATCCGGGTCGCGAACTCATCCAATCTGAGATATTGATCCGTTTGACAGGATTAAGTTGTGCTTTTCACCAGAAGCGCTTATCGATATTTCGCAAACATTGCGTTTGACCGATGCCTTCATTGGATACTGATACTGTTCTTGCCCGCCTCGTCTGAGAGCTGATGATTGACAAGATCTTGCCGCAGATAAAGACAGTGCTGTGCGCAGCGAAGCATATCATGCATCTTTCTCACTTCGCCTGCTTTTGAATCTTTTCCTGTCGCAGGACAATCTGCTTTTTCTCTCTTGCCGAGGCTGCTTGGGTTTTGCAAAGAATACGAGCACAATTTGCAGATTATCGCCAGCTTAGCCGTTTGTTACGTGGCTGGACAGAACTGGGAGAATTCGAGCAACGCTACGTCACTGCCAACCATTGGATGTGCTGAAGTTCCAAGTATGGGTCCCTGGAAAATCGCTCTGATTCTATTGTCTGTCACAGTATTTACGAAAACAGCCAGCGGCCAAGTACCAGGTGAGTCAAATATCACTGCAAATTAACTTTAAAAATCTCTCTAGATACAGTAGATTTTTAGGTTGTTTTTTCGTTTATAGACAAATACAATTGCTGAACGCGTTTGAAAGTTACCTGTTGCAATTATTTCTTTAGCCATTATGAAACAACTTTTGAAAAACTGAATGAAAGATATTTTATTGACGCACAATGGATCCAGATTGCAAACCTCGGATTTTCTAACAACTGTTGAAGTTTTCCAAACAACATTTAAACCGCGTATTTTTCAAAAACATCATGACGTAACCCCAAGGGTCACAGCTTACCATCCAGGCAAGCTACTCGAAAAGAAGAGATAGTGCATGACTCTCAACAAGGTCTTGAAAACCTGTTGAAAGCTTGAGTGTGCGAAACCTATAGGTGGCACGATAAAACTTTGGCCTGGACAAGTTACAACAGTTGGTTCTGTTTTTAACTAAACGTAAATGCTTGCTAGGGCTCAGTGCTGCCAACATTAATACTTCATTCCCAGTTTCGAACATTTGATAAAATAGTTCTGAGAAACACAAGTGGAAAGAAATTTGCTTCTCCGGAGTCGAAGTCAGAAATTGTTCGGAGGTGAAGGTTGTGATGCGGGACGACCTGACGTATGTGTAGTAACTGCGCAAACAGCTAACTCATTGTGGTTTGTAATAAACCTGTTCGTCACCATATTTGTTCATAACGTGCGTTTCAGGAAAATAAGCATTTGACGATTATTTTTGATTCTGTTGTTGTCTGAACTTTGGAAATCATTCAGGTTCACTATACGAGTTTTTTAAATGCAAATAAGCCAACATCTCAATTTTATTCAAACTGTGCCTAAAAAATTTTGAGTCCTGCTGCTACGGTGCCCATTTCTCGGTTATTTCAGAATAGCTATATGTATCGAAACCAGTACTATCCCTCATACATAGCAAGGGTGAAAATACTGTAACAATCATCTGCTCGGCGGGGCCTGGACAAGAAGACCAATACCGGGTAAAAGCTAAAGCGATTTGGTTTTTCTATGAACTGTCGAGGCGGAAAGTACAGAGAAACGTTGGTTATCAACCCCTCAGTTTTCACCACACAGACCGCGTGTCTGCAAAACCTACTTGGCCAACCCGTAACCGAATTTTCATACATGCAGCAGGACAGCTCGTCGGTATAACTTGGTACCTTGAACTAATCCTCTTCAAGACACTTTTGCCAGCAACAGTGCTTTTCTGAAGAAATATTCAATCAGCTGAACCCAAGTTACGAATGCTTTGCTTATAAACATTTTGCTACAAACTGATCTGCCATCTGACACGACATACTGCAGTAATGCTTACTTAAACATCAGTACACAGTACTCTCTGCCGCAGTGGTTATCTAACCGAGGTGCGTGCACCCACCGCAGTTCGCGACGCGTTTCTAAAAGTCAAAACTTTAGCACGTTTTCTGAAATGAAAATATACGTCGTATAAACCGAAACTAGTAGGAAGTCTTTGCGTGTAGCGGTTGGTCACACATTCCTTCCAGCGCAATGTCTCCAGGCAGGTCGCAACCAGCTGGATATTTTCGAGGGAGGCAAAATGATTGTAACTTGTACCTAAGAAGTAGATTTGTTTTTGAAAATTTCGGTGTGGCAATTGCCCGGTTGTCCACCCTGGTTGCGGATCTGGTCTCCATGCATATACCATCACAATGCCTCAAGGTAATAATGCATTTAGCTGATAAAGGTTTGTAGTAGAGGCATCGAATTCCTTTTTTTAACATGATTACTTGATGAGAGGGTTTCGGAGCTTGCATTAGGAAATTTAGTGAATGATTTATGAGTGAGTTCAACTTAGCCCCTCGCAGTGTGAGCTACTATAGTTAGCCGCCCTGACGTCCAATATTCCCTCTAAAAAAATTTACACTGAGAAAATGTTTGCTTTAGTGAATACGAATAATTTCAGACTGAGTTAGCAAAGTCTTAAACGAATTGCAAACATTGTGAATTATCAGAATAAGTATGAGATATTATCAAAACACAAACACTGCACATACTTAATTCGAATAGCTCCTTGTTTTCGTACGTTTCCAATGTTTAGGAATGTTGCAAGTGCGCGAGAATGAGATTTCACTGCACAAATGTTCTTGTGGCACATTTACGCAGTGCGCGCCTTAGAGGGAATATTGCTGACGTCGGACTTGCCATGAGGTTGGTCTTATCCAAGACAGCCCCGAGTTCCAAACGCCTCGTGGAAGAAAAATAGGAGCATCCGTCCATCGTGTGGGATGGATGATCGATACTTGATTGGATTCGATTTTCTGAAGTTTCTGAATAAATGCGTTGGTTCGTCCGTTGGTACAATTGCATTACAATATTACTGTACATTAAGTCCTTGATATTTCACAAAGCACTGTGATGCCCAGGAAAAGTAGCTTACTATAGTTCGGTATCAGATCGTGTCTCGAAAGTTCTGGTTTGGTGAACAAGCCTGCAGCCAAGGAGGGGCATTCGAGGTCATTTGCCTCTCAATTTTTTGTGCCTCTAAAGAGAGTTTTTTGACATTTCTACCGACAAATGCGCAGCCTGAATTTATTCACTGCGTTGTAGAATTCTATATTCCTCTTACTAGTCTCGTTTTGCCGTAGCGTAATATTATCGGTCTCATCACAGAGACATCTTGATTATATTGTGGATGTCAACCACTTAACCGTGTCCAGCACAGATATATTTGTTACAGCATAATAGGCAGAGAATGCTTTCCATTCCAAATAGAAAACCTTGGTTAGACTTCAAACTTATAAATTGAATGCTAGATATTCGATGCCAATGAAAAATACTATGCCCCTATAAAATTTGATGTCCCCCCAAACCTTCAAGATTACCTACAGACCCACTGGTGGAGCCACATAAACAGGGTCTCATGAAGGATAAACTTTGTAACAACTGCTCTACCACATGACAGAGATACTGCCTTGATACGTTGTGTCGCAACAATAGCCTTGTATCTTAAAAATTAGGTGGAAACATTTGCTACCATTGCATATTTTTTGAACAGTCAAACCATTTCCTTCAATGCAGTGCCTAGGTTAAGTCTTGTGAAACCTTCCTGAAAAGAAACAGGAAGATTTTGCAGCATCTATCCACACCTTGGAAATAGGCTGGATTTCCCCTCTCCTTATAGATGTACGCCCTATTTGTCAAGTTGATGTAGGAACCATTCTATTGTACTGCTTGGATTTCCAAGCTCATGTTTGAAGATTAGTTTGACTTTCCGTTTGTCTTTGAAAAGCCGCAGATAATCTTACGGCGTTTAAACGTTCATTCAACGCAACCAGGTGCGGAACCAAGAAACGTGGCCACCGACCGCAAGGAAGCATTGCCACGCCGACGCGACCGGATAAAAATCGTCATTCTTTGTTCACGCGCCAAATCTTAGCATCTACGTCCTACGACAATGACAAACGTCTGTGAAAAGCTTTGATTTTACAAGCATCACAATGTTTTGAAAATAAAATTAATCCATGTTTTGCCTGGAAACTAAATTGTTTCGTCAGTGCGCTTGTCTTTTCCTGCTTGCAAGCCTGATTTTCAGTGGTATAAAGTCACTGCTTTGTTCGCCCAACATCAAATTAAAAAAACAGATGAAACTTCTGTTTCGACCTCGTGCAATGGTAATACCAGGGGAATGATGACAAGCGTCCGGTGATGAGATTGTGACACAACACGTGATACGCATGATGCTTGGAGGAAGCAACCATTTGTATCGCAATGACAGTGACTTGTAATTCGTGAAAGTGACCGATTTTTGTGGCAATGCTGTGACGCACTTACTGCTACCAGACGGCTCAGATTGGATAGAGGCACGTTAGGGATAATTTCTGCAAGGTGTGTTTCTCTCCCCTTTTGGGCACCCCCGTTGCTGCAGTAAGATGGGTTTTGTAGATATCTCTTCTGTTCAAATCGTATAAAACAACGTGTGTCGTTTAAAATGCTTGTGAACGAACATGAACATGAAGTATTGAATATCCTTTGAATAGAAAAGTTTCATATTTTCAACAGAAAAGTAATGAACTGCGCGTTGCAGCTCGAGAGGCGGTGTTACAAAAAGCTAATCGCTGTGGTTTGCATTTTGCTAAAGTAAACCATCACTAAGATTCATGCAGAGGTCATCGGAGGTTTCTATTATTGCCACACAAACTCGTTTCATCGTGCCCCTCTCTTGCGCTAATTTTTGTGGTATATGTGCATTAACACGATGCAGTAGAAAAAATAAAGGTGACGACACAGCTTGAAAAGGGAACTTTTCCAGCTTGACTACATTTGTTGGTCATTGCCTCGCAACAGAACGGCAGCGAATGATCAAATAGTTTTGTCATGGTTGTGATTATGTAGGTACACAGAAGGGTTTCATTTTATGTGCACAGAAGCATCTTTGTGTAGTTCGTGATAAACGTACAGAACGTCGTCGTTTAGATTAAAATTTATTTACCGCATTCTGAGAAACAGAACTAGGATCTGTTAAAACTTGCTGCACCCAATGCAAATTTGATAGTTGAATTGTTTTATATTTTTCAAACTTTATTTTTTGATGCATAAAGTTGAGGAGGGATCGATCTTTAAAGGATAAATACTATCAAAGGTGTTGCAAAACTATTATGTCACTGAGACTAAGACAAGAATGTCTTTTGTAGAATGAGATTTGTGAAATGAAATTATTAAACCAATCGCGAGCATGCAGATGTGACAGAAACAAAGTGAAAAGATAATGTTTTCCCAAAACAACCGTTGTCTTTGTTGAAAAACAAACATATTTAAAATGGCAATGTAAACAGGAAAGAGTAATTCGTTTGTTCGGCGAGTTCTGCCTTTACAAAACAATGGCAGGAAATTAAAAGCTGTCGAAAAAAACGTCATGGACGGAAATTGCTTGGATGACATACCAAGATTTTTCGCCGATACGTCAAGTGGTTTGTCATGGTTGACTGCGAAGCGTGCGTAGTGGTGCGTGGCACGACAGTTTTCCCATGTTCTTTGGGGCAAGAGGTATATATACTCTCGCCACAAGAACGCTATCTTGCGAAAACAAGACAAAATCTGAGATTAAGATCTGTAAACAAATGTCTCAAGCAACAGGGCAGCTCACAGACCCAGCAACGCTTCGTTTAACCACCGACGTCTCGCGTCCCTGCGCACCCAACATCCCAAACTTTCAAAAGCGATTTATCGCATGATTTGTTGCTGTCGAAGCGGGGATTGTCATAAGTGCGTTGGCGATAACAGTGATTGATCTGAAACTTCCTTTCATGGACGTTTTCGCAGCAATGGCTTGTCTCGTCAGAAATTCGAACTATTCCAAATTCGTGCTATACTGCTGATTTCTAGCAGCTTGTGTGCCAGTCATTAGAAAGCAAATAACGTGGGCTCAAAATCTGTTTATTTGTTTTGGCACTGTTGATTTTGAGATCCTCATGATTGTACATTAATTTTTGATAATGTTGGTTTTCAAACCAGCTTCAGACGAAAACGTCAGTAGAACAATCGGTGTTTAATAAACACTCCTTATTTAAAGAAGCAAGCCCGTTTGATGACGTAAAATACGTAAAGGGTTACACGCGCAAGCATGGTATCAATCCTGAAGTCTGATTTTCTATTTTTAAAAATATATTTTCGTGCTGCAATCATGCTTTCTCTCGCAAGTGGCACTCAGCTAAGTGAGAATAGTCCTACGAGCCTCGTTCCATGGTCCGTTAAAATTCTTTAAACGTACACGTTCGAGCAGTAACGTGTTGATGTAGCGTAGCTTCACTGTTTGTAGTGCTGCGTTTGTCTTTGCACTTTCTCGAGTAGTTCTTGCACGGATATTACAGTTTCTGCGTCGGCCGTATGCACTGATGTATGATACCTGACATTGTTGTGAAGGTGTTGTGCATAAAAACCTGACCCAATTTTCAGAAGCATTATACAAAATGCTACAGCAGCAGCTGGAATACTTTCTTATCAACAAACTTTCTCCTGAGACATGAAGCGTGAAATATCTAATAAAAACAAAGTTTACTTTTTGCTCTACACCAGTGGTCGGCAACCACCGGGCCGCGGCCCGGTGCCGGTCCGTGAGGAGTTCGTTGCTGGGCCGTATCATTTTCCAGGTTAAATGCTTTGAAACATTTTTGTAACCTCAGAAGCAATTACTTTCGGACGTTTTATGAAAAAGAGAGAATTATTGTGCAA
>JGI24158J21664_10004279_pt1 | contig 18309 bp, 5 predicted proteins | sample Ectturendosymbi3_FD_21664 | JGI IMG/M metagenome (IMG submission 21664)
TCCTTGATTATTCTATTCACAAGCAACTTTTCCTTTTCAAGGCTTTTGCTTCCATAACTTCAGCCCCCCCCTTAGAAAAATCCTGGCTGCGCCCCTGAACGTAAGTCACTCAATGTGCGGCCCTCATGAATATGTCATTCAATGTGCGGCCCTGGTTAAGATATTGACATAATGTTTGGCTCAGTAAGCCATTTGGGTTGGACATAGCTGCTCTAAATTAACATAAATATGATGCAAATTTGTTTGTTTTGTCAAATGTGTTTTGCACAAGTTTTGTACCATTCATATAAAGCAGGGGTGGCCAAACTGCNGCTCTTCGAAGCTTTACACTCGGCTCTTTGAGCTTTCCGAAAATTATGTATTTGTTTATTATTTTTTATTGCTATTGCAAAGTGTAGAAATACTGTATTGTAAAATGGTACTATAGTAGCTAGCGTGCCGTACAGTATTACTTTTGCAAGTCGTTCCAAAAAAGAATTATGATGTCACCGATGCTTAGATTGAAAATAAATTCGTGTTTTTAGATTTTATGTAGCGGCTCTTTGTAACATGGGTTTTACTATATGCGGCTTATGCTTAGAGCGAAATTGGCCACCCCTGGTATAAAGTCTGGCAAAAGCCAGTATAAAGTCGGGCAAAAAGATTTCGAAGAAACAGAGATGAATCCGTTTTAAGTCTAAAATACTTTAAAAGTGTTTTGAGGTTGAAATTTGCAATCTTAATTTGTTGCCACGTTGTGTTCAGCCTTCTACATTTATTTGTGTTAACAATTTCAGTTTCAAATTACTTAAATATCTTCAAGATATCACTTTTGTTTTTGACAAAATTGATCGATCTCCGTTGGACGTTACTTTAGAGCAGTGGTGCCCAACTTTTTTTGCCCCAAGGTCTACTTTTCAAGTAGCCCCCCTCCCGAGATCTACCAGTCTAGTGTCAACATCGCATACTCTTTCACATCGTTTCCAGCCTGCAGTAGCTAACTTCACAACACTTTCTTGCTGTTGCAAAACCACCCAAACCTCACATGTCACATCACAAACCTTTCCTTTCTTAAACACATACATACACACATAAATCTGTTTGATAACCAATCACCTTGATATGAACCAAACAGAAAATAAACCAGATATAAAAAAGTGAATCTCTGAGTTTGAAAAATTGAGATGGCCTCCAACCTTAGTAGGAGACCATGGCACTGGGAGAAGGACGCTATCTCGGAGTCGGAAGTGTAGCAGCTGGTTGCAAGTCGCAGGCAAGCTACAAGGTGGTTACCAGTCATCGTTGATCTGTACTTGCACTTGATGATTTTCATGCGCGAGAAAGCAGACTCGCACAAATAAGTTGCACATCCTCTGCAATTGGGACACTTCTCCGCCACTAGTACTTCCCAGAGCACTGTATGCTCTCTAGTATGAGCGGATATTTATCTTGCTTTGACCTCAATGTCATTTTGCAATGTCAGAATCTCGTCATCACGAGCGGAGCTTTCCAAGTCGAAAAGGGACTTAACTTTGGTGGCAATGTCACCAACACCAATAGAAGAACAGCAGCAGTTTTGTCTCGTTAACAAGTCCCACAAAAAGCATTAAAAAATTCTCAATCTCACATCTGGTGTGTCCTTTTAATGGAAAGTGGTGAGTAGCTCTTCCGTGGCACTCATGTCTTTAAAACCCATCCTGATGAAAACACACAATTATTCCACATCCACCTATCAGTCATCACGCCAAATTGGAGGGGAAAGCACTCTCACGTTTCAAAATCCTTCCTCAGTTGCTCCTCCACATACGTAGCTATTCCCTCACACTGCTTTGTAGAAGCATTGCGGGAGAGTTGCACTTCTTTTTGGCTTTCACGATCTGTTTTGTTGTTGAAGTTTTCCAAAAGGCTATTTGTTGCTTCGAGAAAAGCTTCCTTCAAAATATCGCTACCTTCGAATGGCTCATTGTGTTTACCAAGGACGTGAAATACGCGATAGGAAGCAATAGTTGCAGCCTTTCCGTGGGTTCTGGGGTTTGGTGAAGATTGACTACCGTGTTGTCAGGGGCGTAGCGAGGTTAGATGGCGCCCGGGGCAAGAAGCAAGTTTGGCGGCCCTTGTGTTCGAACATGAGGTTTTTCGAAAGTAAATGTGCTGTATTGAAGAAAGTACTTGTGACATTGTTGGGACTTTTCGGCACCCGGCGAATTGTGACCCCCTTGCCCACCTCGTTACGCCCCTTCGTGCTGCAAGCTGTGGTTTCGAAATTTTGTGGCATGTAAAGGCGTTTTGGCATGGAAATCCCTCTCGTAGCTCTTGTGTCATGTTTTGAAATGCCGTTTCCCTTTCTTTGTCAGCGCTACCGTTGCATTGGAGATCAGAAAAGCAGGTTTTGAATGAGAATAAACAAAAAATGATCTTCATGCCATTTGGGGTGGAAATGGCAGATCTTGGCTCGTTTCGTCTCAGCTATTGTTGACGTTCAAGATAAGCAAACACTCTGATCGCTAGCTGCTAGTTTGGATGCAATAATTTTTTTAAGGACGCGCACAATTTAAAGCTCAAAAGCGCTCAGTTGTTTGAAGGTAGTAGCCTTCTATGGCGCCTAATGCACAAATAGTCAGAAACAGTTTTAAAATGTGCGCGTCCTGAATTACGAAAATAAAGCTTATTAGTTAACAACATACTCAAACATGTGCAAAAAACACACAGAAATCATTGTTGATTTGCCTGAGCATGGCGCACGCTAGCATCTGTAACCACGTGCGTCAACTTTCCTGCGAAGCGCCACTCTCCAATCTACACACTAAATTGAGAACATGCACTCACATAGCTTACACACGCAGTTAAAAATGTGATGGTCTTGATGCTCACTAACGTAACATATACTAAACTAACAGCTTTCCTTAGGCTCAGTAACCAGCACATTACTTTATCTTGCCATCGTGACACGTGGCTGGCAACTGCAGGAGACCTCCATTATTAAGGGTATTGAAACATCACAATGCCAGGTGCTGGACCACGTTGCCTCAGTGTGGAAATTTTTACAATCATTACAAGGCAAATATAAATAAGAAGCCACTACAGAAAAAAAATATATTTTTTCCAACAGCCCTCGCGGTCGAAGTAGTCGGTGGTCTACCGGTAGACCTCGATCGACTGGTTGGGCACCACTGCTTTAGAGACGTTCGTCAGAAATGCGTTATGGTGAAAAATAATGCTTAGAACCTGGGTTATTTTAAACCATCTATAGCAAACAAAACTGATGACAGGGAGAGAAAATCCTCTGAACCAGAATCAAAAACTTTGCTGAAAATTTGTTTAGAATCTCTTTAAAACGCTGAGCAGATCTAAAGCCTTCTAGGTTTTAAAGTGCTTCCTGAATGCTGAATCTAACAAAATTCGACTTAAATTAGAGGTGTCTCGACCTACAAACCGTCACTTGGATGCTATTCATTCGATTTCAACAACATTCCATTGCTCTTTTGGTTTGCTTGCGTAACACCATCGACAATATCAGTATTTTAGTATTTTGGGTAGCACATCCAATCAAACACATTTTGACGCATCTTAAATGACGGAAGGCGTCCTACAGTTCCTTTTGCCATGCAACACGACCAAACCTAGCATTGACACAGAACGATCACATATCTAGTATCTAATATGCAGCATTATTCGGTTTCCATTCAATTGCGAACATGAATTATTGCATATTTTTTGATTAAAAACAAGGCACTACGCAATTGAAAAGCCTTTCAAATGAAAAAGAGTACACGGTTTGAAAATATTTAGACCGATTTTGCTTATCCGTACCAAGTTAGAAAGTGCTTTTGTGGTTACGTGGAGCGCAGCTGAACAAGCCATTAAGCCGCATATGGAATTATCATTCTGACGAGGGTATTCATTAATCCACACAGATTACTTTTTGCTGCAAAGAAACATGCAATCTCTGAAAAAGCTGTATAATGCAGGGCTAAAATCTTGCGTTAAAATCTAACCACAATCATAGACAGGAACTTACGCTTCTGTGGTTGGTGACGTAACGACAAAATATATAAAAGAATGGAATAAGTCAGTTTCCATGTAAATCTCTATTCATAAAGCAAACCAAACGGTCGTCTACGAGTGTTGGTCATTTGCTAAAATTATTTTGTAGTTTATTACCTCTACACAAATTTAAGCAGTCCTTGCCATTTTTGCTCAGCTGAAACAAAATAGTAACATCACTCGCGTTCCCTGAGAATGTATAGCGTTTTCATACGTTTGGTACATGTAACCAAGTCGCTGTGTTTAACTTTTATGAAGAGAAAGAAATCTTCTTTTCACTTTTTTTCCACTGATAGAACTAATTAGCAACAGCCTAACGAGATATTCTCGTAATCTGCTTGCACCTGCATGGATAGGAATACCTCAGCGAAATATACAAAAACCTGTTTAAGTAAGCGGTAATGAAAAACTCGCAGTTTGCGTTCTGGAATACGTACTTACACTAAATAAGATTTGATTTAGTTGATCAAATCAGGTTTTTGTAACTGAGTGAAGCTGTAAGTTAATTACTAAATCTTTACGACCCTCTTACTGCAAAGCTATGCAGCAGCGTACTATTAGAACATGGACTTGTAAAAGTTTAATACCACAAAACTGAATGGTAACACAATCAAGTTATTAACTGGCGTGCAATAATTTTCAAGTCATCGATATTCGTTTGCATCACCACCTGTACCCATTCTTTTATAAGGTTTGTCTTGAAAGGTACTAGATATTATTGGAACGAACGTGCTCTTTCAAACAGCAACAGCGGATTGAAATAATTATGACTACGAGAGGTATGCGTTTGCTTTGTAAACACCTAATACATAAAGTTTCCAAACAATCATTTTGAAGGAGTAGAATTTGGTGCCCTACAGCCAAGGTTTTTTAAGATTCGTCTTTGGTGAACGCCAAGGAATTTGAATGGCCGTAACTTATCAAAGCATAAGCGTTTATGTTGCGACATTTTACCTGAAACAACGCACAAACTATAATGTAAAACCGCGTTGCGGCGTCAATATATTCTTGTAAGCACGTTACATCACTTACGGATCCTGTAGCTTACTGCAGTGTTATTTTTGTTTGTTTCGTCACTGTACACTTGGTAGTTTGTTTTGCTTAGTTGTTTCTTCTGTGGCCTTTTCCTTTCCGATGTAATGTGGACAGCTGGAGTTATAATCTTTTCATTTAAATTCAAGGATCCTTTTGCTGCTTTTTTCACCTAGATCTGGTATTTTTAGATTCCACCAGGGTGTCTAGGTTTAATTATGAAATATCCGGTTAAATATTTTTTTAATATAGATTCAGCAATAAATAACTACAATAAACCTAATAATATAAATATATTTTCCAGTTATTAGTGTTCGCATGCGCTTATCGGGTAAAAAAGGACACATACCGGATGACACAAACCATTTTCAATCGGTTTCATACCCTCATAGCAGTATCAAAATCTAGGTTTTTTCGGTCATAGAGCGAAATTTTTTTAGATGGCTGAAAAAAAATAAGTCAATTCGGTTAGAAATATAGACTAATGAATAGTGTTATGGCCAGTTTCAACACTACTGTGATACAAATAACCGAAATGTCTCAGTGACCAAAATGTCACAGCGAAAAAAATGACCGAAATGTCTCAGCGAAAAAAATCAGATCAATATCAAATAGGTTACATACGATCCCGTGCAGTCAGCCATGCAGCTGCGTGCGATGAGCCAAAGCCGAGCGGTTGCGTGTGCAACAAACAGTTACATAGATAAATTACAAACAGTTACATAAACATTTGTAAGATTTGCATTTGGATGGTCGATGTATTAGGTTATTGTCTCAGACGCCACTTGAAGAAATTGATGAAACTAGGTTTGAAACTGATTGTTTACATTTCTTGATCGCCCTAAGCAAGCAAATTAAAAAAACGATTTCCATTAGAGAAAATACTTGTTGCCAACTTAGGGATTTTAGATCCCGCTGCAGCTCAAGATCTTATAAAATATCATAGTTTAATAGCAAATGTGGCCCTATATTTTCCCCATCTTGTGCCTGAAGATCAGCTGGATTTTTTGGACGATGAATAGAGGCGCTTTTGGCAGTTTAAAGATTTGTCCTTGTCCACTAAAGTTATTCCTGATTCTTGGTATTATCTGCATAATATCAAAAACGGCTGAGATAACTCGAATTTGGAATGCTTTCCGATTTTATGAATAAACTTACGATTTCGCCACACTCTTCTGCATCGGTAGACAGAATATTTTCACTTGTTAATCATATTAAAACAACAATAACTTCGCTAAACAAACACTGTTAAGGAAAGCTTGTTTGCAAAACAATCATTGTCGAGGATGCAAGGAAACCGTTACAAATGGACACCTGAACCTAAATTAGTAAGAGGCGTCATCAATGGAATATGTCATCAGCATTATGAAAAACGTCTTTAGCAACAGAAAAGTGATACAAATGTTCACTCTGCAGACAAAAATTTGGAAGAGCAACTACTGTATAATTAAATCAGTATTTCAATCATAATTTCAACTGATGTATTTATACCAACATGTCTTTCTGTAAAGTAACGTTTCTGTTTTTTTTGTGAGAAATTTTTTTCATGTACAATCTGGGTTTATATTAGAAATCACTGAATGGGATCCCTGATTAGATTCTCTTGGTAGCTTTACTGTTTGTAGGTTTTATTTAATTCAATTTAATACTACATGCACTTCGCAGAGCTGATGATTCCAGTGGCGTAACAAAGGAGGCAAGGGGGGCATTTTCTTTGGGGGCACCAAACAGAGGTCGGAATATCACATAATAATTACGAAATGTCAAATGTCAGCGGATGCTAACCATTACAATTTACAAAATGTCGAATACCAGCGGCTGCTACCCAGTCGTCATCAAGATCTCTCTCATCAAGATCACCAAGTTTTGCAAAGTTAGCAATTACGAACTTGAGTGACGTTTTAACGCGAAGCTTCTGTCTCCAGGAAACAGCGCCCGCGTGTGGTTTTCACTCAGAGGTGCGTTACAATGCTTTCAGATAGCTAGGTGTGCGAACTTTCTCACTTCGCTCGCATTGTATGGTTGCCTCACAACGGGGGAATCCATTACATGCAGTATGCTACTGCGCTTGCTATAGGGTAGCAACGAAACTTATAGTATGCCGTTACGACAACAGATCTGATGTTGAGGTAAATTTGAGCTTTGATGGTTCGACATACTTATCGTTAAAATAGGTTTGATGTTGTTCTGAAGGTAGTTACGATGATTTTTATTTGTGGGATATTTTAAATAAACTACTTTCTTCCGAGTCGCTTTTCGACGCCCATTTACTCCCAACTAACTCTTGGCATCTATGCTGCCATGAATGGGCCAGTGTGGGGGCGCCCAAATTGAATTTGTCCCCGGGAGCGGGAAACCCTAGGTACACCACTGGATAATGCCGACCTAGTAGTCGAAATATATACTCTGTTACGATCAGGGATGTAGTGCTAACACCCAAAAAATAGCCATTTTAAAAGAGCTTCCAACTTATTTTGAAGCAAAACGTTAAAAAGGTGTGGGAACGCCGTTCCCACGCGTTCCCGTCCCACTACACCCCTGGTTACGATGTTAGTGTTTCATTCTAAGATGTGAAGGCCATTTGTATAATTTAGAACAATCTACTGTAACTTTTATTACAAAAACTGTGTTTTTTTACTTCACATAAAAAATAAAAGTGAGAGTTTTGCATTCCACAGAATTTCCTAAATCCATAGGCAAGCTTTAAACCAGAATCGTGTACGATTGAAAATACGGTGACTTGGCTAGAAATTCCACCCTGAAGCACTAAAGTAGGAAGTAAAATCATGAAAACAGACCCACCAGGCTGAAAAACTCCCTACTGGACGCAATCCGTCTGCATTAGGCTTGAACTACAAAGCTGTTGATGTAGTTGAACTACAAAGTTGTTGATGTAGAAGACGTATGTTTTGAGGGACCGTTTCGGTCCCTCAAAACACCTTAAAAATTACTGCCTATAGCCACCAGCGCCGTGGCGTGGTAATGCGAGGCTCCCCAAAGTTGATGAACTCACTATAGTACTTGTACATCATTAGGTTGTAGTGAATTTTGTCGATCATGCTTATATTTACTGAAACTAAATCCATATACATGTTTCAAAGTAACTTTGCCATTTCTGAAAGTTGAAGTACTTGCTCCAAGTACAACAGTATAAGAGTCGTTGGCAACATACAAGCATTTACGCATGTTTGAAATTTGTGGAAGGATATTGCCTGATACAATCTTAATTGGAAGCATTGAGGTAATCCTTACGATAATTCAACTCTTTGTGTTTCATAAAGGTAAATTAGGGGCTATTCGTTTAATGAAATGATGCCGCACATATAATCTATTCATACAATATTATATCTTGTTGTAGATTGCAAACGTTTCAGTACTGCTGGTGGTGGTTGCATTACCATCAGATATAGACACTTTTCACTTTATGTGGTTATGCAATCAATTTGCTGCAGCAAGCGTCCGCAGCTGAAATTAAGCAAACTGATACGATCATGTTTCTGTAAACACGCCAGCACACGTTTTTACTTTTTTAATATTTCTTTGAAAGCACCACCTAGCAAATAAAAAGTTTGGGATATTTGGAAAACTTTGGAGCTTTTGAAAAAGTTCAGAAAAGTTTGGAGCTTTCTGACCTTTTTCTAACATGCACGATGTAAATCAGGGGTGCACAGCCTTTTCGTTATTGCCAGCTGCATTACGTTTATTTTAAGGATTACGGCCGTCAGTGAGTTCAAGGTGTTTTTGTTTTTGCACTGCTTCTGTTCTGCTTCCACACACTGAGCCTAGCCTGCTTCCACACGTCAGATAGGCCGTCTTTCTACTAAGTGTCCCCATACAGTAGACAAACAGTTGTTATTAATGCACGGTCGTCGTAACTCATATTTTAAATTACATGTGCACAGCCGCATGCGGCCATACGGCCGCAGGCTGTGCACCAGTAGTATAACTTAATAAAATAAGTTAATTTACTGCCTATTACCAACATGTCAAAACTGACGCACGTTTTCTTTGTTAAGGAAATTTGAAGGCAAACAAAATAGAAGTAGCCGCAGTCTCTGCATCACACGTAATCCCGAAGTTAGGTTGCCAAGATACTGTAGCACGCTATTGCAACGGAGGCTAAGGAAAAACAAATGGTGTGTCCAGTCATTACCTAAAGCAGTCCCTGTCAAAATCGCATATAGTTGGGTTACCAGTAGTCAATTTCGTGAACTGATAATCACAGGGTTTAACCATTTTACATCCACAGACTGGTGAATAAATGAAAAGTGTTACGGCAAGTCCAAACCTGAGGAGCCCCGCTATGACTAAAGAACCACGTTGGCTTCGCACATTTTCATTAGTTTGACCGTGTCATAACAACATTTTCATTAGTCTTGGCCGCGTCGTTTCAGCTACCCTTGTTATTGTAAATAATACTGACGCTTGTTAACAATGACTACACACTGATGAGCGAAATTGTAGTGAAATTTGATGTACAACATCAACATGGTGCATAAATATCCGCAGAGCGCGGGATCGCAAAACCAGAAAGGAGTAAATCTACTGCCTAATGTACGCTTCTATCTATTCCCTAATACAATAAATTAGAAAAGAATTTGATTTCAAAGCACATATCACAACAATTTTCTTTCGAACGTTTAGTAATAAAGTCTTCTGTAACGTTGCTACTTTCTTCAGAAGTGACGTTGTTTTTCACTCATTCTGAGCTCGTGCTTTGTACAGGCCTGCATGGAAATATTCAGTAACTTTGTGAATGCACGACAGAAATTTTCCTCTCGTAATCTGCCAATCTTACACTCTTTTCTTTTCGAAGTCCCACTCTTGAACTTCCACAAATGTTTCATTCTGGTATTCGAACTAAGCTCTTCCTTGTCCTTTCAGTGATAGGGCTACTGCACTTTCAATATCATTAATATAATGTATCATGAACAGAGCGGCGAGCAGTGACAAGCCTCTTAACGTGCCAATTATTACCAGTATGTGCGAATTGTGCAGTGCCGTCGCTTGAGTACCGAGTTCCAAAATTTGTTTTACTTACATTTATAATTTTTATGACACAGTAATTCACAAAATCGCACAGCGGTGGGTCTCCAAAAACACAAGGTCCCCAACTGGAGATCTGTGGGCTCTTGCCACGGCTCTGGTAGCTACGTCACGATCGTAAGGGTTGTTTTTCAAACTTTCAACAAATTGCCGCTGATCAATTTGATAGACTGTGGAACCTCTTCAAATACAAAATGAAGTGAGCTCTGTTTAAAGCTTACTTGCCACAGGAAATAGTACTGACCATGAGTGGCCGCAGAAATTTTTCTAGGGGGAAAAACGTCGACATTTTATTTACCGTCAGCAACCTGAAAAGCGGGCTCTGTTTAAAGCTTACTTGCCATAAGAAATATTACTGACCGTGGGCGTCCTCAAAAAGTCCCCCTGCAGACGTTAATGTGATTGATGCACCTTTATCTCAAAATTTCGAAATCGATTCACAGCAACAACATTATCATTGACAATCCGTTTTTCTGCAAACTTAACAATTTTATTTTCCGACACCAAAGGGATATGAATTTTATTTCAATAGCGGCTACTAGAAAGAATTGCTGCTCTTTGCCTCTGATTTCGTAATTCATTTGTAACATGTGTTTCCTTTCATCACACGTTAATTTTCGGTTACACATGACACAATGATGAATTACTGTACCAGTAGATGAATATACAGGTTTGCATTCCTTAGTGTATACAATGCATCATGTCGTGAATTCATAATTTTAAGAAAGCAATGCTATCACAGCAGTGATTCCCAACCAAGGAGACACTAAAGTTTGTGGCGTCCACAGCCATAAATATATTTTATTTGGTGAAACTACTCCATACCTCGCATCATATGAAAATTCTTTCTACTAAATCGAGACGTATCTATTTGCCTTTCTACAATGCATCATCAGTTACGAAGACTAGTGTAGGTGATATACCCAACTATACAAAAAGTTGAACCGAATTATTTTGCAATCGCCTTATTTTTCACAACTTAAATCATCCTATCATTGCTTGTACATAAGTCGCATCCCAATTTTCCTGCAATAGAATCGAACCTTGCTGCAAAAGTTTTATTTGTAACAAACATGTTAACTTCGTAATTCTTGTAAATGCTCATAAATCGGCGAAGCAAATCCACCAATGTAAAAGCCATAGTGAAGGAGGCAACTAAACCAAGCAGACGCTTGACTCTTTCAAGCTGAAGAATAACCTAAGTTATATTTGCATGCAATCTCTGACGCAACTCGGAACTATGATCCTGCTTAGTGCAAGAAAACTAGCGCTGCTTTATCACATCTACAACTGCTAGATGTTGTGACGCCGAATAGCAGGTTTCATTCATTTCTCATATCGCCCTGAAGGTTTCTCCACCACATTTCACGCGATCTCTCAACTGGCGGGCCTTCACGGAAGATTGAAAAATGGCAGTTTCACTGCAACACAAGCCGCTGCAGAGAAAAAAAATTGTCTGCTTGGAAGTGAAAGTGTTAAGGGCAGAATATCATTTCAGTTGGGTTTATACTTTCTCTGTCATGCTCAGCTACTTGCGGAACTGGGCAAATCACGATAGATACCAGTTACGACCCAGCATTCCTGCGCAACTGTGTTTATCATCCAACAGAGTGTAACCCCTTTCAAAATTGTAACCTTATCACGGCTTTAATCAACTCAAAACCGTGATAAAAATTATAAATACTTCGAGGGGTGTTCGACGAGGCAACCTGCTTAACATTTTTTTCGGTGTCCCAGCGCTTTAATTTGAAATTACAAGAAAGTGTGTAATGTTTGCGCCTATAAATTCAACTCTACCCTATTTTTTTAACTCCTTGATGTTGCAGCGTGTGCATTCGAAATGAGATAAGCCTGGCACATTTACGAGAGATGTATCACATCTGATTACTGAATATGAAAACGTTTGTAGAAGGAATAGCAGTCAAAGTAAAACACAAGCGTGGCTTGTCTCTTCTTTAGGTAATAGCGTCAGAATCACCGCAGACGACGCGAAACGTCATTGTTATTGATTTTTTGGTGTCGTACGCAAAACAAAAACCGCTGATCTCAGCACACGCAACCGTTTCAAAACTTTTGTCACTGCTCGATGTAGATTTTCTAATCATTCAGACAGCTCCATATTTTCTAATTTTTGGGCCGCTTGCCGCGGTGATTGTCAACCGGAACATCAATGTTTTGCGGAAGATCGTCAGGTGTTCCCCAAGAAATTCGGTGTGGTGGAAGTAATTATCAACTATCGCCAGCTTGAATCTTCCATACATTACGAGAGTGATATAAATAGTGTTCCTTGGCTCAGAAAATTTGGAAAGTACTGGTTTATTGCATGCTTGCTCGCAAACATCAGTAGACTGAATCAAAATCAGCTCGAAATATTTCCAATCGCACGAGCACTCGGGAATTCGCGCAAAGTAAATGACCAAGAACATTAAAATAATCATATAGGTAACTGCAGTCGTCAGTCATTTACTAATAAAGGCAACTGCAGTCGTGAGTCATTTACTTCAAAAACTTCCTTTCTTCGTGGGTACAACAACGGGAAATAGGTCACAGATTGCACAAGCGAAATTGTCAACTGGTTTGAGATGTCTTAAAATTTTCTCACGAAACCGTCAAAGTGTTGTTTTGCTTCAGCTCCGCCAGACAGCAGCAGCACTTGCTGACCTCTGTACAGGAATCAATAGGTGCGAGGCCAGCTTCCTTGGCGCACTTCGGTATGTTAGCAAGCGCGAACAAAATGCGAGCACTTCCGCTACACGAATGACAGCAAGTTTTGAAACAGCAGGATGTTTGCGCCCTTTCGAAAAGCTTGTAATCTAAATGCCACCACAGTTTTACTTGAAAGTGAACCTTGCCATTTAAAATTATCTCCTGACCGAACCTCTTGCGGCAAAAACGGACCTGAGGAGTTATTTATGGAAGGTAGTTTTAGTAGATATTAGACGAAATTGGCCTCCGTATGAAACCCAAACACTTTAGCAATGGAATGCTATTGAAGGGGACTGCATCACACATTTAAAACCTTTTCGTTTCCTTCATTATTTGAAGAAAATAATATTGCTTAAACTAATTGATTAAAACTACTTGGTCTCGTCTTGCGCGGTGGGCATTTCTGCTTAACTCGCCTACACCGTATGCCGCAAAGCCTTATCCAAGATTAGCAATATACTTGAGCAACAAGCATCGCATTATCCGATGCGCAGCTTGTGCTTACCGCCGCAGGACGGTGTTGCAAAATATCATGAAAACATGCGTCACTGACGTAAATAATTTTCTATATCTTGAGTTAACTTAATAGAAAGATTCTATGAATCAATCGAAACTGTTGGTTGGAGAGCGTATCGATTCAAAGCAGCGAAATTGTTTTCAATGAACCTCGTCGCTGCTTTTGCTTGTGCAGCTGGTGTCGCTGCTTGCTTCGTTTTTCATTAAAAGCAACCTCGGACGTTCAGACGCCATTCGCGTATTTTCTCGAACAATTTTAGCAAAAAGGAAACGAGCCTGCAGATTGCAACAGATGACGACATGGCGTGCTCAGGCCGTCGTGAAGAGTACTTGAGTTTTTATGTAACACTGCATGTTCACTTTTTTCGCTTGCCTTCTAGGCAAAAAGTTTATCTCATGTTTTCTGTAATACAGTAAAACGGAAACATTGTGCAGCGCGGGCTAAAATACAGGTGAATGCGTGCGACAAGCGCTCTCCGCATAAGAAAAATGAGTGAGCGCGTCGAACGTCCCTATTAAGTGATAACCTTTTCACTATTTCCTCGAAAAAGAGTTTTGATGGCATTTGCAAAAATCCATTTGTGATGTGCCTGCTTGAGGTCTTCGGAACGGAGGCACTGACCTCCCGTTATTTAAAAATGGTGCAATGGGCGATGAATTCACTTTCTTACAAAAGTCAAACGTATATTTAACATTTCGTCAATCTGGACTTCAAATTCATTTCGTAAAGCGTTTCGTTCGTTTGAAAATCTCAGAGAAGCTTTGGATATTGCATTTTAGATCAAATTTGTAACCCAGTATGTTAAAATAACTTTATTCCCAGTCTCCATGCAGTGGTGAATGTATAATTTGAGTGAGGTCAAATGACGGAAGAAGTCTGAATTGTGCGTGTTTTGTTGAGATTAACCTCCTTTTCCAAGAAGCTGTGGTTGTACCGCAAGTCACTTGACGACAGTGGTTTGAAACAGATCAAACATTACAGAAAAACCTTATGGTTGCTGTTGGACGAACATTGCACCACTGAACTAAAGCAGAATTCATGCATACACTTCTGTATTAAACGCTTGAGTGGCAGAGCCTTGAGTTTTGAGTGTTGCATAAAATCGAAAAAATGCGTAAAAAAGTTAAAACCCAGATTATGACCAGACAAATGTCTAACTTATGACCAGACAAATGTCTTATGACCAGACAAATGTCTAACTTATGACCAGACAAATGTCTTCAATTTCCACTCTGAATTTTTCACATCTGCCGCCCTGTTTATCTCCTTCGGAGCACCTGCATACACTTTGAAGCGACATTTACTTCACACGTCTGTATGCAACGTGAATTCAACATAACAAAAATGTATAGCACACGCCATAAACTTTACGATAAACTTACACCATAAGCAGCTTATAACTTTTCAATTAAACAGTAGATAATCGATGTTCTTTGAATTTTTTTCTGATACCATATTTCTAGAATTTTCTTTCCTCACGTATTATCTTCGTGGACCAAAATCTAAATGTTTTGATTTATTCTCAATGATCTTTGATTGAGATGCATTGGTAACGTTCACAAAGATAAATAATTGTTTCGTGCAAAGCATAACACTGTTTTAGTAGAAGCAAGCGTGCCATGTAAGGAAATCAAATTATTGCATTATTTTTGGAAGATTTTGACAGAGCGCGTTGAACCCGTCTTGTGTGCAGTATGGTGGTTTGCAAAAGTGGATCCGATCACAGTTTGCAAAAGTGGATCATGAGCTTGAACAGATGATTTTATTGCTTTGGGAAAACCTGTCGTCAGAAAAATTTGTTTTCATAAACGGTTCAACTCATGAAGGTTTTGTAAGTTGAACTTCACACTGTTTTTCTAAAGGAACACGCAACACAATAACTATGAAGTGGAAATTGCTGTCAGTATTAGAAATTAACTTTTGCGATGCAAGCATATAAAAACATGCTGATTCAATTTTACACCAAAATATCATCCCAAAACGCTGTATTTTCAAATCTTTATTTAAAGGAATGGACAAACATCTCAATATTTCATTCTCACTCACTCCTCTCTTGTCAGTACTGCAGAGTGCAGAGTAAATAGGTTTAAACGACACCGCGGTAGACTGTCAAATTGAAAGGGCAAAGCATTTCTGCCTATCGCTTTGAAACAATTTACTCGTTACACTTACTCTATATCAGTGATTCTCAACGTGGTCCAGGTGGACAACCGGTGGTCCACGTGGAATTTCTAGTGGTTCATAGAGAGTTCCATAATTCTTTCATGAAAAGTTCCTGAAAATTGTAACCTTACGTATTACAGTTTCGACAAGTTATTCATGCAGTGACAGCAGAGCGAAGTGGTCCATCGGATATTTTTTTAAAAAGATGATCCGTGGCCCACAAAAAGGTTTAGAGTCACTCCTCTATATTAATAAACAATTAAGTAATGTTTTTTAGAGGGACAGATAATGGCACGAATGAGTCGAGTACGGTCTGCTATATCATGTTTTCACATTGTAAAACGGGCAAAGTGGAAAACGTACTCCTTATACCTCAAAAAGAGCCGGTACGAGCAACAGAATGCGTAAATTTGTCGGTCAAGAGTATGTAACTGGATAGGGAAACGAAAACGTTTGTGCTGGCAAAAAACACTTCTTTTTGCTGTGGTTGCACGAAAATTTTCAGGTAAAAAGCGAGGTGCTACTGAAACATCTGTAGCCGCTATCTTTTAATATTTTCAAATGAAGGTAAAATCAACTAAAAGCGATCTTCAACATCTTTACCTAATTGCCCAACAAATTTTTTGTTGTATGTTAATGTAAAACGCTTCACTTGAAGCTGCAAATTGGGAGAATATTTTTGTGAACGTTTACGAAATTTCAAAGAGGTTTCCACAAATTTTTCCAATTTTATCGGATTTTCAAAACTTTATTGCGGGAGGGCAATTTCATTTCCTTTCTTTCTACCTCCTACGGCTATGAAAGAGTACGACCTTCAACTTTTCCAATATATCTCAATCAGGGGCGTAACGAGGGGGGCGAAGGGGGCAAACTTTCCCGGACACTGCATCACTATGAGGGCGCGAATTACTGCGGGAAGCGCCGAAAGGTCCCAACAATGTCACATATACTTTCTTCAATACAGTACATTTGATTCCGAAAGACCTCAGGTTAGCACATGGGGGCGCGAAACTTGCTTCTTGTCTCCGGCATATAACCTCGTTACGCCCATGATCTCAGTACAACAAGTTAGTAGCCATAAGTGGCGTGACGCTGCGCTTTGATCCCAACGATAGGAATAATTGCCTTAAATGCGGCGTTGAAGCAGTTGGCCTACAAACCGAAGCGACCCTCGGTACTCACTTTGTCTCTTAGAATTTTCAATCAAATTAGAAATTAGTATAAAACTCCACGCTAAACTGTTAGATAAGGTGATTATTCCGTTGAATATTTGCTCTCTCGGAAGCAGCCAAACAGCTCTACTCTTGAGCTAATTGTAAGCTTTCCTCCAGCAGTTCGGATAAATTGCTATTTTCCAGCACATTTTTGCAATACCAATGAAAAAGGTTCAAATTTCTATGAAACCAGGTTCCGGTGAAAAACAACTGTGTATTCGTCAGCAAAGTTTAACTGATTTTTCGATTTCCGAGAAGGAAAGCAGTCATTATGGCACTTCGCACGACTCACAAGTTTTACTCTGTTCTTTCCAGTCGCGTCAAAAGCGAAACTGTCCTGCAGAGTCAACTCGAACTTGCACAATGCGTTAAGCTAAAGCAACGCAGCCACGTAGGTGTATGCCATACATCCAGTTACGCTATTTACCCACATCCGGCACGTGCAAACCGCAAACTGCTTTGCCATTCTGTCAAACTGGCCTGTCTACGTCACAGCTCCCGTTCATTCATGGCCGATCTGTCAGTGCATGGCGAGTGTCTGTCAGTGCGACCGAATGTGATATCCACGTGCAGTGGCGTAACTGACGAGGAGTAATGGTGCGAGCCGCCCTCCTGACAAGCTAAATGTAAAAACTGGTCCCCCTTAGCTGCCATTTTGATACCTGGTATTCTTTTGGTTTTCAATAGGTTGTGGTTTTCTGCGTTTTTCTGCCCTGGCTCAAACCTTTAGTTACGCCACTCAATAGCGCAGCCAAGAAGTTTGTTCGGGAGGGCCCAGCCAGTGACTTCGTCAGTCACTGACGTCTTTCTAACAGTTGAAAATTGATACAAAGCACCAGTAAAAATCTTAGCAAGTTTGTTTCAGCGGGGAGCATGGTCTCTTCGGCCTCATTCTGGCTGCGCCACTGATGCCGCTGTCCACGTGACTAAAAGGGATATCGAAAACACAACAGCAATAGAATTCGAAATATTCTGGGTCAGAATCAAGAGGCACGTGGCCAGAAAGTTGCGTTAAAACAAAATTAAGCTTCAAATAAAAGAAAGATTTCTATTTTTGTGTGTGGCACCAGCATGGTTGAAAAATGTTTTCGTCCCTATGAGTCACCATGCATGAAGCTGAACTGATTGCCTACGGAAATTGTTTGCCTTTGCCATCAACAATAATAAACCAGGGTTTGCCATGCATAAGACCACACAACTAGGGTTATCATGAAGTTGATTTTGGTTGGTATTAATTTATCTTAACAGTAATGACGCAAGCAAAAACTTTGTGTCCGTGTATGTTTTATTGTCACTTTGGTTTCGCATGAATTTGAGGTTTGTCAAACTCGTTGTAAAAAACGATTTTGAGTTATCCTTCAACACGCTACATTTCGGAAGAATAGTCAATACAGTCCATTATTGTATTGTGTTACGAGATTTTGATTGTAGTCTTGAGAGTCTTGAGTTTGTTTTTTTCTCTGCTGTTACTTCAGCCTTTCAACTTTTCACCCGTAAGCTTTGCTTGCAAATTTCAGGACTGAGGATGCTTAATTTTACGTGAAATCGATTTCCTATTAAAAATTTGCTGATCGATTCCTTGCTTACACCCATCGTGGAGAGTACTTA
>JGI24158J21664_10004282_pt1 | contig 18305 bp, 10 predicted proteins | sample Ectturendosymbi3_FD_21664 | JGI IMG/M metagenome (IMG submission 21664)
ATATCGGAGGAAAATAAACTCAACGCTACGACACAGCAGTTCATAACTGCAAAAATATCAGGCTGCGCGTTAAAACAGGGGAGTAAAACACGCTCATAAATGCGTCAGGGCATCAACTGCAAAGCGAGGCTGCGCTAATGTCTTGTCGAATACGAGCAATCGAGCATAGAAACTGTGCGGCTGGACTGGCTGGNGCACACCCCACTGTCAAGCNAAATTTCTCACCTCTGCGAAATTTCTGACCTCTTATTTTCATTTTGCTTCTCAGAGTAGAGGAATACAGTTTGGCGATTACTTTTTTGATGTGTGTTGTGCAAAATAAAACTTTTTGGTTAGATGTCAGATGCCCACAACAACATGCAGCACAGGAATTACTATAACCACTGGAAAATATTGTACTTAGTCTCAGATCTCAATTATATTTCTTTTTCTAACTCAACTCCAAACCCTGACTCGACACACTTACCTAAAACTAAGCTCTAATAGTCAGTTTTCGCAGCGTATTTTGATATGCAGAATATGACTCTGTGCATGCGCACATAGCGCGAAGTTAGAAACTTCGCAGTCAGAAATTTCGCTTGACACCGGTTTGCAAGATCTAATCTTGTTAAACTACCCAAGAGTTGAGAATGGGCATAACGTTGGCCCACGCGAGAAAACTTTTATATGTATAGAAGTCGAGCTAACTTTTATTTTTCCTTTTTCCCTGCTGAGACATTATCAAATGCCTGAATGCTTCCATGTTAAGAACTGTTGTTTTTGAGCTCGTGCAACATGCTACAGAAATTGGTAGTATAGTCAATGCGATCAGCGCTTGCGCTGATCACCCACAGCAGACAAAATAACGACAATTGTTTCGGATAAAGTGAACTACCGCGGAACACAATCTTAAACATGTGTAGTGGACGAAAGGTCTGCAAAAAGTGGTGAGATGGTTTCTGGACGCAGGTGATAACCCACATTCCCACCAAAACCTAATTATTAATTCTTTTGGTTCTATTTGAATAAGAGCTGATGATGCCTAAATCGTAGGCGAAATAGATACACTGTAAGATCTTAAAGTGTCTGATTCTTTGCTGAGAAAGGATTTTTTTCCACAGACAGTGTTACTTTTTGGCCCATTTGCAATGTTCCTTGAAATCTACATGCAATTTTATTCCGTGGTATTTGCATTAAGTCGACAAATAAACAAGCAAAAAGTATGCGAAAACAATTAATCTCCTTTGTGCAGATAATACAGTAAAATGTCAAGCTCAAGGCGGGGTTAACCCCAAAACCCCCCCTTGCGTACGCCCTTGCCCGCTTTGCCTCGTCTTCCCCTGTTTTTGTTTACTGCTGCCGAGTAACCGCAATAGAACGTTTCTGGGTATTCGTATGAAGTAATTACCTAATTTTCATTTAAAATAGCTAGTTGTTTTATCAATGTGTTTTTTTTCAAATTTCGTAAAGCTCAACTGACATTTTTTCACGACTTTTAAAATACGCTATTTCCAATGCAACGTGAGCAGAACGAATCAGTCATTGAAAGCTCGAAATGAATTGTTTACGTTAAGTAATATGTATCGATCGAGGACCAGCACCCAGTATTGCGATTAGAACGTCTGCCTCAGCGCTGGTGTGTGTTGGGGACCGATTAAGTTATAGATCTGGCCTGTTCTCGTTACAGCTCAGTGGGTTAGCGGGTTGCAGAAGGCACAGGGAAGTATCCGGTTTCTTCGTAACAGCAGTGGCACGATGCCGTCTTCAGTCAAGTTGCGTGGTCTTTTCGCCTGCTTTAGGCATGCATGGTCTTTAGAGAAAGCAAAGTTTTTAGCAGCAGAAGCGTATATAGGCAACTTGGACAACTTCTTAAGTCTTTTTCCGACGGTGATAGACGAAAGGATTTGCGCGTGTGTGTTTTCTTTAATGAAATAGTGGCAACAAAACTCTTGCGGCAAATTACTGGGTTTGGCTTTGCCCCAGTTGGGTAGAATTCTAATAATAAAAAATACCGGTAACTTTTATCCGACAGTGTAATTAACCGGATCACCGGATTGTGTTTTTGCGAGTACAATAATCCTATGAGTATAAAGTTGATTGTTGAAAATACCGACGACTGAACAAAGCGTATACGCTGTTTCAACAGGAGCATCAAATATTATCAGGAATGGTGTAACCTGCTGCTGAGAAAGGTTTACATTCTTAGGATTGTAATGTAAAATGCCATTAGCCTTGTCACACACTATTCGCGGTCGTTAAATACAATAAGACCGCTTGTTGCTTGTATTTACAGTGGGATGCCATGGGCACGAACGAAAGTATTTTACTGCAGTTAAGCATAGAGCGTAAGGGATTAAACACAGGGTCGGCGCAAACCATTCCAGCGCCCTAGGCAAAATCCATTTTCAGCGCCCCCTTGCTTCGACAGTACATATACTAAAATTTTCAGCGCCCCTCATACCATATGACGTCGTATGTGCTATCAACCGTGGCATGATCTTTTTGCAAAATTGCCCACCGACTGTACTTCGCAAATACGAACAAATGCCGTATTTATTCGATTGTTAGCCGCCCTTGATGGTAAGCCGCACGGAATGACGAAAAAAAAACTTTATAAGCCGCGGCTTACAATCGAATAAATAATGTACATTCTGCGTTTATCTCTTAAAATTGCCGATGGGCAGAGGCGTAGCGAGGGTGGCAATGAGCATAATCCCCCGGGCGCTGAATCACTGGCGGGTACATTTTTTACATCAAATTAGTTTATTCGATACATGCCGATTATATTTGAACACCAAGTTCATCAAACTATTATCTACACAAGTAACAGGCGCTACAGCATTCACACAAACAAAAATTCTAGGATAGGCCTCAAAAACTTTTTACAGTCTGGTGTTGCGAAAATCGAGGAAGTTCCACATGCACAACAAACCTCTGACATTTGCGAACGCCACCATGTTGGTTATGATGCATACCGGCTGGTATCTCTTTGTTACGTAAATCAAGGTGGTGTGTCCTATAATCGAAATCTGACTGGTTAGCTAGGCTGCTAACGCCGATAATGCTGGCGTTTCCAAATCAGATTACACTGGATAACTGAAATATTATTTAGTGAAGGCGTCAACATAAACCAAATCGGGTAAAAGCGACGCAGACGGGAATAATCAAGGGTCATTTAAAATTTTGTAGTGAGCTTGATAATGTATGACCTGCAGGGCATGCTTTGCTGGCTCTGACAGCACGCCATTGATAAACTTGTGAGCACCTTAGGCAAGATCCAGTCCAGCGTCCACCCAGGTGCGTAACGAGGTTAGATGGTGCCCGGGGCAAGAAGCAAGTTTACCGCCCCCATGTTCGAATCTGAGGTCTTTCGAAAGCAAATGTACTGTCACGAAGAAAATAATTGTGACATTATTGGGACTTTTCGGCGCCCCCGGCAGTGATTCGGCGACCGGGAAATTGTGCCCACCGACTGTGCAACTTCTCTAATGCGACAACTGTTGCACATGCGCACAGCAGAAATGAAAAGAACTAAGCGCAACATTTAATAGCACAGCGTACGCTACAATCAGTGCGAAAGCTGAGCCTGTTTGTTGTTATAAAGCATGTATTCGAGGCTCAATACACGATAATACACAGATCAAGTCATCTTCCCATTTAAGCCTCCTAGATTTTTAAAAAAATGATAACAAGGGCAGCCTGTTTGGCTCAAAAGGTATTCAGCAAATGCATATTGTGCACAGCGTGGTAAGCTACGTGGAAATTTCCATGCCGCAATAATTTCTCACACATGATGAAAGAGAGCGTATCATGACATTTGTAGCTCAAGAGCTACCTACACTTTCGATTAAATGGTTTAACTTGCAAAATGAAGTCAATTTCAATAATACCAGGCCGTGACCCATCAAAAATTCTTCCCTGGCCACGGGTGGAGAAACACTGATGTGGATTCTCGTATTTCTGCACGAAACAAAAAGAATGAAATACAAATACCAGCATTATATCTATCGGTAAGAACAATGTTGACAGAAAAAATTCTTTATCAACTTGAGGAATGTGGTCAGTTTCCTATTTGTCATAACTTCGTGATGATGACATCGTTTTCAAAGCTTCTATTCTCGTAGACACTGCAAACTGTTGACGTCGTTGCAGATAAGTCTGACACCCTGAAAAATATGCCATGAAGTCTTGTTGACGCTGAAACAAGCATGGTGATCCTGCTGACTAAGAGGCAAACCGTTACCTTCGTGATACGATCAGCATGTTTTAATACTTAATACCATTGTTTCTTCTTTGCTAACCAATAATTTTTATCTCATAAAAAACTTTGGAAACTACCATTCGAGATGATTACTTCAAAAGCATGCAAAAAGTTACTTAATGTTTTAAAGAGTACGCGTAAAGCAAACATCTTGCCCGATACTTTCTTACTTTCTTCATACAGTATGTCTTTCTTGTTTTGTTTCGTAAAATTCGATCAATTAAACACAGAAGAGTTATTCATGTGCAATGACAGTTCAGATTTTTTTAACCTCAGTGGATACCTAAAGCTCCCCCCAACAAGGAATCAGCAAACTCACATATCTTTATTTTTCGAATATGGTTTTTGGAAACTTGGCAAAGTTAAGTTATATTTTTGGTCGTTGGGACTTTACCAGGACCATAAAAATGCAAGATTTACATTTTTGTCCCAAACGTTTAGACTTTCACAGTATAACGCGTTGTACTATTTGTTAGGTATAATTAGATCTTTGTTAAATAATTGATTTGAGAGACATTTGTTTTGACAAAGCAAACTTTTTGAAATACACTGTACACACACAGAGCGTATAAGCGGACTTACTGTCTCTTTTCTTGATAAAACCTCTTGCCTTTCGCATAAAATGCTTCGGCGTCTTCGATGCTCTCAATCATGTCGATGCCTCGCGTTTCAGGAAAGAATAAAGATAGAAGCGCGCCGAGCAAGCATAGAACAGCGAATATGACATTGGGCAACCAAGTCTTATAGGTTTGTGCCCCCAGCAAGAAGGGTGCTATGGCACTGCCTGCCTGAGAAGAAAAGGATCCAACAGCTACCCCGTTCGATCTAAAAAATAGTTTTAAGATTTATATAACGACAAATTTTGTAAAACAATTTTGGCGCAGAGTCCGAAATTTTGTTTCAACGCAACTCAGTTGAAAGCTTATGAAATCAGCAGATACATGGCTAACGCACTAAACCGTTTCGTGTGAGCAAGTACGACCACCAGATGAAAACATGTTTGTCGTATGTGTTTTGCTGTAACTTTTTTCAAACTACAGCGCTACGCAGCTTTATGCTACCGTGTTACACATCATGTGCAGCCAAAATGAATATAGGTGAACAGTAGGGCCCTTGAAAGGAAAAAATGTGCTTGTGCGAGACCTGTTTTGCCCCCCTTATAACTTATAGCTCACAACTGAGCTTCATTAGCTTTTCAATTTCACAGTGTAACTGGAAAGTGATATGGTTTGTTTACTATTTTACATTATTACCATTTGCCAATGTTATCAGTCAATTTTAAAATGTTTCAGGTTGATCTCAAAAAATGCACATAGCACAGTTGCTTTGCGAATTTCACAACTATACATCAAATTTAACATCAGTAGTACGCTATACTGTTGCAATTCGTACAGCAAAGCAAATTTAATATAATTCTATAACCGGGGCCGGATTAAATAAGCGTAAGGCCCTGAGAAAATTCGTGGCCGCGAGCCCCCTTAAACGCTTAGCGTAACTGAATAGCGTTTCACATATCCTCATTTCAACTTTGTAAAAACACCGGTCAAAAACGTCAAAACTGATACGATTTCGCAGCCTACACTTCAGAGAAAATTGGGGATGATCATGTACGGCGGTTCGTATGTGGTTCATTCACTTAATTTGTTCAAACATGCAATGATGAGACTGCAGTTCGCTCACGTCCGCGCTTTTGACTGCAGAGGAAAGTTGCGAAACTAGCTAGCGGATTTTTCTACTACGCGTCTTTTTTGCGCAACAATAACAAGGCAATAAATCTTCAAACGTTTACTTCAAGTTACGGTAGTAGGCGTTTTTCTGCAGCATGCAGGGCTCCCACTGCGGGGTTTTTCCACCCAGATCTGCTTTTTTTAGTCGACCTGGGTGTTAAGTTTAATTATGAAAAATCGCATTAAATCTGTGTTTTTTGAAGTGATAAACTCAGCAGGAACTTCAATGTGTTCAATAATATAAAGACAACTTTACATTATAGTGCTTACATGCGCACATCAGGTGAGAAAGAATGCATATCGGATGAAAAAGAACGTGTTCAGTCGGTTTCATTTTATAGTAATCACTAGGGCAACCAATTTTTTGACCTAAAAACTTAAAATTTTGACATTATAATTTATAAATTTTGACTTTATTTTGACCTATCAATTTCCTACGTTTTCAACTGAAATGCGAAATACAAAGCGTGTTCATATACAGGGTTAGAAAACAAACCGATAGGTTTGTTCTGTTGAAATTAAACAAAAAGTAGCTTATTTGCTAAATCTGGTATAGCATGCATGGCCTACTTAAGATATCTTAAGTAGGCCGTGTAGCATGCTTTAAAATTTTTCTGGCTACTTTCAGTTTCATGAAACGAACCTCATTGATGCTTTGCACTGCTGCGTTGTGCTTCCACCATAAACCTTTTGTCACTTTTCACTAAGCAGTCTCAGAATTTGCAAAATAATTCACCCTTAGATGTTGAGGTAAACTCAGAAGCATATTCAGGCAGTATACTTGGAACTTTTGAAGAATTTGGTTGTTGAACCTTAGACATGATATGCTGATAATTACATTAATAAATATAGTAGAACCAAATCTGAGAATATCGCAAAGTTGAAACACTATATATGCATACTCGACTGAGCATTTGCCAAAACCAAGTACTGCAAGACCATGTTTCTTGCATTGCCATGCCTAGTCTACTTAATATTCAATCGTATGGTAGTGGACTAAACAACTTTGTTACGTCAAAAGTCGCAACAAATCCATTACTATTTCAGATTTGCAACTAAACTTGTAAAATTATATCAAAATCTGTTGTTGTAACATTAATAAAATATCGATAACGAGAAAAAAACTCTGCTGCAAGAAAATTTTAACCTAACGATAAATTTTGACGTAATGATAAATTTTGACTTTTTTTGACCTAATAACTTTGGAGTGGCTCATGGTATCAGCGTGAAATTTGGTTTGCGGACGTTTCATAAGCTCTTAAGAAGGCAGACAAATTTTGACTTTATTGACTTTTGGTTGCCCTAGTAATAACTGGTTTCATGTCCTCATATAAGATCTTTGTCGGGTTTATATATATAATTTTATTGTCTGTACTGCCAATTGAAGAAACTGGATAAACAGGGGTTAGGACTGATTGTTTAAATTTCGATGTTCCCCTATCCATACATATTAAAAAAAAAAGTTCAATTAGAGGAAGAAGGCATTGGGAATATATTTTTGTGGGATTTTAGATCCCGTTGCAGTTCAAGATTGCACAAAGTTTCCTAGTGTAATAACAAATGTACTCCTAGAATTAGTGAAAGATATCATTAATATAGTATGTTACCAGCGTTATGAAAAACGTCTTGAGCAACAAAAAAGGTCTTCCAAATGTTAAATGTTTGCGTTACAGAAGAAAATCTGGAAGAGGAACCACAATTAAATCAGTATTCGATTATCGTTTCAAATCAAATAAGTACGTTCATATGTTTTTGTTCCTAAAAGAAATTTTCTGGGTTTTTATTTAGAACCGTAGCCAGGATTTCGCAGCAGGGGGGCTCAAAAACTACAAGGGGGCAACATTTTTTAAATACAATATTGGATGTATGCAGCAACTGGGGGCGAAACATGAAATGGGGACACAGATTTTAAATGAGGGGGAAGGGCACCACTTACCTCCCTCTGGCGACGGCTCTGTTTTTATTGTACGAATACGGGTTTAGTTTGGTGTGCAATCTGGGTTTATTTGAAGTCACTGAATGGGGGTCCTGCATGTGACTGTTGAACACAGACATCTTTGCAGGTAATGCAGCGAGACAGTGACAGTGCTGATAGCGGTAAGTCACGCATACCTTTATGCTGTGTGGAAAGACGCTTGAGCAAATCTGTAGTAGTGCTTCCGCAAGTTTAGAAAATCTATTGTTAGTGTGAGACTGCGATCAACGTGCCTGAATGAATAGCTCAACCAATCGACTCTTATGTAGGCTTCCTTTCACGCAGCATAAAAATACCTAGCTTACTATTAGAATATGTCTATGCAGAATTTTGGGAAACACATCCTTATCGTTAAGGTTTAGTTCTGACTTCTTAGTGAGCACTAAGTGCAAAGCTATATTCGCTGCCGCGAGTTTTCGTAATTCATCTGCTAAGGTTTTTTAAACCTGCGTGGTGTTCTAACTTTAGGCGGTTGTCCGATATAGTTTTGTCAACATATGTTTCTACTTCTCATTGCTTGAAACAGTTTTGTGAGAGTGTCTTTTCACCTCTCATGTTGTTCTGGCCCTTGATTATTCTTAAACTATGAATTATTTGTAGAAAGTGCTCGAAAAAATGGATATTAGGCAGTTTATGAAAAGAAAAGCATTTCTAATAGCCGAAGTGTAGAAAACATTTCAGACAAACGATTGAGAATTGAGGTTCAACCAGCACAGACGAATCGGGTAGAAAGGATAAAGCGTTTTGTGAATGTCCATTTGCGTGATGGCATCGTCAGCAACCTGTAAATGATAAGAAAAATTTCGACGTTGCCCCCACCCTGGAAATATTTCTGTGGACGTCAATGGATGCACTGACTTCGATCTAATTCTTGGGTCATAAAGCGTGGTGCTGTTTGGTTCAATCCTTTTAAGTCACTCAAAAACGATAAATGCCAAAGTTATCAGTTTCCCTGACCTATATGCGAAACGCAGTAATCAAAAACCTCTACAATTTTGACGCGTGCTGAACAGCCTAAAAATATGAAAAACCAGTAAGGGAGTGTTTTGATATCCAAGCGCGAGACCCCGGGCACTTGCCTGGTTTGTCCAATGGATAATCCGGTCCTGTCTATAACCCTAATACAGTAACAGAAGGACAAGTATTTACTAAAAACTCCCTGTTTTTTACTTCTTGGCTTAATAATGAACATAAAATGTACAAGCACTTTATATATGATAATGGAAAAAACTTAAAATCAAGGTTTTAGTAAGGCTAGGCCTACTTTTATACTAACCAATAGTAGCCATATGCACAAACGTACATCTTTAATCACAATTCACACTTAAATGCATGTCTAACCGGGCTGTTACAAAGTTTTTTTCCCAAATTAATGCCGTGTATGGGTATTCGCTTCACCACGAAATTAGAAACTAACGGTTGTATGCCCTTCTGTGATGTGCTTGTTGAACGTTGCGAACATGATATTGCTATTCGAACATGTTAAAGCCAACGCATGCAGTTCTGTAGAGCAACTTGTCCAGTTTTGTACCGTGGCATTATAAAATAAATCTTGTAAATTCGCTTTTTAAATGAGCCAACGCGATAGCCAGCACTTACAGAATTACGCACGAAGATTTCCAACGTATTAAAACATGCTTACGTGCAATCGTTTCTCCGCAATTTTTCTGGATGATTGTATGCGCAATTCTTTACACGGACTTTATACTCTGATAACCCGTTTCGTATAGGCTACAGTCTACAGAAAGCATACAAATAACAGTAAATGTAGTGAAAAAACGGATTTTATTGAAACAACCTTGCGCAGTGTTCTTTCTAAGAAAATTTTACACTGCGCAAATATTTGTTTTGGTGCGCATGCAATTGCGCAACCATGTAGACACAGCCAGTGAAACGTTTCAAGCGTTAAAAGGGCTATACGGTGTATGTACGATAATAAATTTGTAATGTTGCAAGAACGCGAGAATGAGATTTCACTGTGCAAATGGTCCGGTTGTGCTGCGCATTTGCGCACTTTACAGGGAACATTGGCCTTGCGTGCCTTTTTCCTGGCAGTGATTTATTTCCTGCACAAGGTCTTCACTGCTGTATGCAGAATACTTCTCAGCTAATTTAGCTGCTTTGCGTTTCAATTCTTCTTCTGGCATCTTATGGTAATTCCAAAGAAAGCTGAAGGTGTCAGGAATCTGTTTTAGCTGCACTGAAATGTACTGTAAGCCCTAGCTCCAATAACGTTATAGACGAAAGAAACCGGGCAAGATCGTGTTGGAATGCTCCTCCACCATTAGAAAATACCCTTTTCATATCTGAGTGACTTTTCTTTCAACTACGCCAGTGTATTTGTCTGAATTCATGATACCCTCAAATGGCACAAGTGAATCTACCCTAGGACTAAAACTGCCTCAAAATATCATCAGTTGTGGGTGTTTTACTACCTGATTGAAATGGGCAAGACTTAACTGCTCACCTTACCTGATCCTGACAAATTTGCTGTACTTCCCTTGAACGAAAAAGTGACTTTCATCTGAAAACAGCATTTTCTTCCAGTCTTCTATAATCCATATTTACATTTTCTGCGCATTATAATATTTCTTTTCTAATTTGTTGAGTAAGGAGCTGCTTTTTAGCTGTTTCTTAACCTTTCTATCAGCCTCCAGTAGGCGGCGTCGCACTGTACTTGAGCTTATGTGAATTCCGGTGTGTATCAAATCCTTCTGTAAATCAAAACTCGTCTTCTTTGCATACCTTTTGCAATTTGCAATGGCTTTTTGGGTATAGTCTCAGTGTTCCGAAAGCGTAACAATGAAACTTCGCTTCCTAGGTGTGTTATCTGAAAAACTACGTCCGGATTCTTTGGCTACCATTCCTTTTGGTGCACTTTTCAAAATTTTTTTGTGTTATTTTTCTGACGTAGGGTCAATTTTGTAAAGTCTAACATTAATGAGTAGTTTTTTAGGTTGTCAAGTCTGATGAACGTTTTTTTTAACCATGATCTGTAAAAAGTAAAATCATCGAAAAGTTGGGATATAGGGAATTTTTCTGATAGTGTGTGCGCCCAGGCTTTTTGAGGTTTGACCTTGTTGACCGTTTAGATATTTTGAGAGACCGCAAATATTTCGTCTGAATGCCGAGATGGTCATAAAGCGAGGTTTTAGTGTATGTTGGTGGTGATTATGCAGGGAGGTTCTACTGTATTTTGAGAGACCGTTGGAAGAATTTAGACCGTTTCGGTTTCTCGAAACGCCTTAAAAATCACTGTATGCGCCTACAAACCAAGCTTGGTCTGCAGACACTTGTAAAGAGTGCATTTAGCTTAGTGAGTGGATTGCTTGCTGTACGTTTATCAATTGTCTTTATCAACGATGGTTTCTTGATTGAGTCGAATAAAGAACCGGAGAGAATCGTCAGCAATGAAAAGATCAAAACTGTTTTTCTCAGGGTTTTATCCGCTTGAAAGTTGAATCAGGCTAGCAGCCAGGGAGGCAAGCCGGGAATTGTACCCTCGAAATTTTCATGCACCATTGTTGAACTTCCAAAGAAGGGTTACGTTGATCTATGTTTCAAGTGAAAACCCCCTGAAGAAACTGTTGACTACTTGCGTTGTAAATTGAACTCCTTGCTTCTGCACGGTTGAGTATATTCACATAAACAGCCTTGTTTAGAATTTGGTTTATATAACTCGCGTACAAAGAATGGTTATTTGTATATTGTAGAGCGAAATGACCAATCTCGAACCGGTTAAATGGTCCATTTGGTTGAGCATGCGCTATCAAACCTGGTAGATCCCCGGTGGCGTCATATCGAAGACTTGAAAAACAGTACATGCCGCCTGTCCAGCCTCGTGCTCAGCGTTGATGGATGGGTGCAAGTGAACAGTTCACGCGCGGTGCTGGCATTGACTCGCCACCAGTGCAACTACTGGCGTAACTGACGGGATCCTAAATTGTAAAAACCGGGACCTCACTTAGCTTGTATTTCGGTATTTAGTATTCTTTTGGTTTTCAGTAAATTGTTGTTTTCTTGCGTTTTTCGTAGTGTTTTCCGGTGATTTTGGGTTTTAATATAGACATCTACATTCGGATTCACTATCATTTCTCGACATTTTTCTGAGTGTAGACTTGAGGGTCCCCTGTGGTGGTCAGTGGACCTCCCTTCAGCTAAATTCCCCAACCTGACTCAAACACGCCACTGATTGCAGCATCAACTGCGAAAGCGGTCGCGTGGCCCATGGCGCAAGCAAACTCAAAAGAGCGCTGCAGACCACTCGTGGCATTCCGAAAGGAGCGCAGAAACCAAGTATAAAAGAAACTGAATTGACCAATCCCTGTGTTCTTAAAATTCCAGCTTTTGTAAGTGTAACCTGAGTGTTGAATGTTTTAACTTCAAAGGTGCGTGTAAAGCGGCCGCACCAGCTGTAAAAAATAACCCTCCTATCACCAAACTTCTTTTAATCCTATGTGAAAATTTTGTTGCGCTGTTTGTGTCTTCAATGCTTGTGGTACTGTTTCGTAATATCTGGAAAAAAATTGCAAAAATATCTGCAAAAATACTACAAGCGACTTACGATTAAAAACTGATGTGACAAAGCAGTGGCGCGGTCCGCGAAATAGCATTTCAGAGCCATGCTGCTCGGGAACTAACAGAAGTTGCTTTGACTCAATGCTTATGGGGTATGAAGGCAAACAAGGCACTCAAGTCACACGCTCATTTCAAGACTTACTTCGCATTTCGAAACACAATGTCATCTGTTGTAAACTTATTACGACATTGCCCAACTGTCCTGGTTTTAATCAACTAAAATTCATGTATCTACATAAAACAAAAACAAGAAAACACGCATAAAGAGACACCAAGGTCAAGCATTCTACTCAGACGTCTAGCCCAAACTGCGACTACGATAGGTGCGATGTGCTGTCCGTCCTACTGATCGCGTTTTGTCTAGCGAATGATCAATATGTCACCAGCGTCTTGTTAATTACATCCACGCGGAGGTGGCAATCACATAAGAATGTCGCCAAGAAACACGAAATCAAAGTCACTAGGCTCACCTAAGAAATTCCTCAGACAGGCAAACCACAAACTTACAACATCACCCATGCTCTGTTGACTGTGTCGTAACAAATTTTGATAAGCAGTGCATGTAACATCATACTCTGGATCAGTGTTTCGCAACCATTTTTTGTTCATTCCCCGCATACTGATCTTCAAAATCATGATGTCTCTTTAGCACATGCAAAGTTCATTTCTTATACAGTGAACTCTTCTTTATGCAGAGACCAAAGTTGCAGCACTTTTACTGCCCTCATTTAAACCTGTTACAAAAATCCGCCATTAACATTCATTTTGAAATTTCCCCCCGGCATCCAATTCCCTAACTGTGGGGCGTGTACCCTGTGTTGGGAAGCACTGCTGTAGATTTTCCGATTATGCTACTCTAACTGGGTGTACTATTTTTTTGAAAGCAGTTGAAAAGTGCGGCTTGTTAAAGTGGTTTAGATGCGACCGTGCGGCCTGGCGTTTCACTTTTAGAAATATTAATAGCATCAATACAAGTTCTATTGTCAGCTAATAGAATTCGGCATCGGCAAGGATAGTCACTCAACAAACCGTCCTGTTTATTGAACTACTACACAAAAATCAGATAGCAAGAACCGGAAATCCGCCAGATCAGATAAGAGATTTAAAAACATGATGTGAATAGCAATGAACGTGAAAAAAGTGACGGCAGACAATGTAAACCTGGAGCAGGGGTTCGCAACCAAGTGATCGCAGCTTACTTATGGTAGACCGCGGGCTGTTCTCAAGTTGAATGCGAGGGGTGGAGGAAAATTTTTTAAATAATTGTCTATTTACCTGTGCGGTTATTTGAAAAGTAAATAACCACCAAATGCACAACGTTAAACTGCCGTGAAATTGAAACTATTGCATCATTCACTTGTCCAAATTACATTATTTCAATAAGGCCGGAGCTGTGTTTGTCGATCTCACAGCGGCCTACGACCAGGCCCCACGAGAGGGGGGTGCAGCCGGGCCGCCGTCCCGGGGCCCACAAGAGTCTAAGGGGTCCATGTACCTCAAAGTTCAAAAATGCAATGGGCAATTATGCACAAAGTTTCATTGTTATAGTTTTGTTTATACAGCCTTGTGCATATTATTGACTGAAGTTGTTTTTTCAGTCGTTATATAATGTATCGCCATTTCGTTTGGTTTGTGTTTGGGAAAATCTCAATTGCTGCTGTTGCATTGCTAGCCCAATGCACTAAGTACAGTGTGACGTGTCGGAACAGTCGAAAATACGCTTTATGACGCCACATACGATTTTATTCCACTCAAAAGTGTCATAGAATGAAGCCAATTCTTTCTGTTGTGTGTGGTTGAGAGTTACACATGTTAGAATTTCTGTGATTTTTAATGGCAGATATCCCGCCTAAGAAGAGGAGTAGCATTGTTACGCATACGCAACACTAAGACTATATCCAAAGAGCCATTAAAAATGCAAAAGGTGTGCACGGAAGACGAATTTCTATTTACGGATTTGATGCAGAAGGAATTGATGCATGCTGGAGTTCATATACTCTCAAGTACAAGGGACGCCCCCACTGGAGGCTGGCAGAAAGGCTAAGAAACCACTAAAAAGCAGCTTCTAACTCAAAACAAATGAAGGAAAGATAATAACGGGCAAAAAACACAAAAAATGGGATTGTAGAAAATTGAAAAATAAGTGTTTCTTTCAGATGAAAATTACTTTTTCGTTCAAGGGAAGCATAGCAGGTTTGTCAGGATCAGAAAGGGTGAGCGGTTAAATCCTGTCCATTTCAATAAAGCATGTGAAACATTGCCAAAAGATGTTCTGGAGCAGTTTTAGCTTTTCTGGAACAGGTTCACTTAAGCCAGTGGCGTAACTGACGGGGAGGGCAAGGGGGGGAGCCCACCCTGGCAAGCTAAATGTGTTAAGTGGGCCCCCTTTAGTTGACATTTTGATATTTAGTATTATTTAATTTGTTGTTTTTTTTGCGTTTTTCGTGGTGTTTTCGTTTTATTAATCTAGTATGGACATCCACGACATCCAGAGATTTACTATCATTTATTAATCTTTTTCTGAGTTTTGGCTAATGGCTCCCCTACGGTGACCAGTGGGATCCCTTCAGCTAAGCTTTACCCCCCTGGCTTAAACCTCTAGTGGCGTATGACGCATTCAAACAAATGCATTGGCGTAATTGAAAGAAAGTCATTACAGATATGAGAAGGGTATTTCCTGAAAGTGTAGGCGATGTTCAGGAATCACAAATTATATGTGTTAGACTGGTCTATAAACTCGCTGGGTCTTAACTCCATTGAAACTTTGTGATCAATGAGAAAATCTCGGTTAAAAATATTGGATTTCGCCACCGTGACCAAGTTAATAGAGGCCATCATTCAAGTATGGTATCGGGACAGTAAATAAAAGAAACTGCCAAAAAATACTAGAATCTATGCCAAAACGAGCACAGGAAATCCTGAAAAGTAAAGCAGGTCATATCAATTATTAAAACTTGAGGTTTGTGAAGTTTTAATAGAAATAAAGTTTTAATAGAAATTATTAGAAATGTAGCGTATTTTGCTTCTTTACCCAATTATAATCTACAGAAGGCTGTATATGCAAACAGTGGCAAACTGCAGTCCTCCTCGTGGGGGAGTGGAGTTTTACTTCGAAAAGTAGTATAAGTAACTTGATTTTTAAGGTTGAAAAGGAAAATCTTACAGTTTTTAATAATTTTTAAAGCATTTGTTCATTTCAAATATGTTTCTGCACAAAGCAGAAGCGTAGGCATGAGAAGAAAACAACACAATGTGGAAATATATACAAAAGAGGCAAATTTCGAAGAAGGGGAGAGTGTTGGTGGCAGTCGTTAAAAAGAGAGACGATAGGGAAATAAGATGAAAGCTAACAGAGAAACAACTTCCGGGGCATGTACAAATATCATGGACACAGATATTGATTTAGAACCTGAACCTTGTGGATCAGATAAAAATGTAGAGTCCAAAAAGCAGGCAGACAGTGCAATAGAAATTCCTGAAACAAGTAGTGAATCAAAGAAAGTAGTTCCAGATAAATTTTGAACATACTTTACTAGCGCTGGGCTTGACGTTGGAATCCTCGCAGCAGAATTTCCTTCCCAATTAGACATAGAGAATTATGTTGCCAGAGGTCATACTACTGACTTTCCTTTAACATTGCCTAACAATGGTAAAAATCAATCAAACATTTCCAATAGGTATTCTGAAGTTCAGAAACATTAATGCAGAACAGCATACCCGAGACTGGCTTGTCTGGAGTCAGCATAGTTGAAAATGCAAATGATTTTTTTAAAGTCAGTCTATTTAATAACTTATAAGTGTACTATTATTTGTATATTTTCTGCAGACTGTACTAACTAATAAGTGTACTAGTATTTACTAACTAATAAGTGTACTATTATTTGTATATTTTGTGCAGACTGTAGCGTTCATGAAACAGGGTTATCAGTGTATATAGTCTGTGTAACAAATTACGCACACAATCATCCAGAAAATTTGCCTGGAAACCACTGCACACAAGCATAGTTTTAATACGTTGGGAATCTTCGTGCATGATTCTTACAGAATCAGGCTCATTTCAAAAACTAATTCACAAGATTTTTTATAATGCCACGGAAAGAAACTGGACCAGTTGCTATACAGACCTGTATGCATGAGCTTTCGATATGTTCGAATTGCGAATACCAATACCAGATTCCCAACGTTCAACAAACATCAAGGAAGGGCATGCAATCATTAGTTTCTAATTCCACGGTGAAGCTAACATTATCATACACGGCGTTTATTTGGGAAAAACTTTCAAGTTGCCCGGTTAGACATACAGTAAGTGTGACTTGTGATTAAGATGTAGTCTTTAATAAATTCTTGTTCTTCTGTTACTGTATTAGGGTTGTACAATTATTAAAACTCCTTGCAACTGAGAATTGCTGTAGCCTACATTTATGAAATTCGGAGAGCAACTGTGTTATGTGCATTTGTTGAGATTAGCCTGAAACGTTTTGAAATTAAGTGATTACAGTGGTGAATGGTTATAATGTAATATAATGAAGAAGGCATATAATTTTTTAGTTATAATACCAAAAAGCTTATGAAGCTCTCAATCGGTAATAATGTATAAGTGGGCCCAAAACAGGTCTCGTACCAGCATATTTTTTTCCTCTCAAGGGCCCTGCTGTCAAATATGTTATTTTTCGTATGAGATTCAGCAAAACCTCACTGTTGAGAATGGTGTCAAAACGCTTGAAATTGCACCAAATTGCACCAATTTTTCGATAGTGTGGCACGAAATTTTTCCTACACACAAGCATGTAAAATTACACCACATTTGCAAAACATGGTGTAGTATTGCACCATCTGGCAACACTGTTCAACAACATCAATGCGGTAAGCAAGCCCGAGCATGTTGACCAGATTGTGCGCGGTGTATTCTGCCTAACATTTACAAAATCCTGCCAAATTACAAAATCATATATTGCACATAATATCGCCAAAATACTGCCCAAATTTTTTTCATTAAACGATTCACTTCAATAATGGAGCCAACTTACTAGGCAAAGTTCGAAATTTGAAAGTGTAGTGGCCAGGCCGCCCCAGAGAAAAGTGGGGGGCCTAGGCCCACGCGGCTCCCAGGTTCCGCAACCGATGTATATAAGTCTAGAGTTTCAGTATCGCATTAATTTGTTTCGAGTGTTGCGTGAGTTTACTTGCACATATGTTCTATGGTACAGTTTTGCTTAGACTGTTTGTCTTAATTGAGAACATTTAGGAACTATTCGAAGCACACACGCATGCTGTGTCAATGTCACATACTAGAGTCCTGCGCGGGTTGCAACTTTTGTCCGCTCCCGCCCCGCAGCCGCAAAATTTAAACCCGCCCCGCAGGAATTTGAGAAATCTTGCCTGCTCCCGCCCTTCACCCGTACACTTCTAACCCGCCCCGCAGACCATCCCAACCCGCACCCGCCCTGCACAACACTTTTTCGGTCTCAAACCCGCACCTGTACGAACATTACTAAAAACTGATAATTCGGAGCAATTATATGTTGCAGTAAAATCGTGAGACGTATGCATTTATTTTTAACAAAAACTGCAGTAAAAATTGTATTTGTGCACAAGCATTTTAAACGCCAGTGATTTCCTCATGTGATTTATTTACATATAATGCTAAATATTTCCAAGCCTTATCGAGAGTGAAATGGCGATCTTTTGCAAAAAGTCTGCGCAGCATGCTAAAACTTCGCTCCACAGTGCATGAAGTTGCTTGGCAATTCAACAATTTGACCTACAGTTCTGGACTGATGTTTGT
>JGI24158J21664_10004283_pt1 | contig 18302 bp, 11 predicted proteins | sample Ectturendosymbi3_FD_21664 | JGI IMG/M metagenome (IMG submission 21664)
TCCGCACCTCCCGACGAAAAATTTTCTTTGGAGTGCAATCTACTAGACTGGCCGATCAATTCGAGCCCTTGTACAGCTCTCTAGTGCAATCGGCAGAGGAGCTAGGGTGTTGGTAAGGCAACCGAAAACTGCTGTTTTTTAGGCCGAAATCGAAGTACGAATATATCGTAGACCGGTTCTCAAAAGTGTTAAATTAACGTTTTGCAAACCAGTGATTTAATGCAATCCTATTAACAGCAAGCAATGTAGTGTTTTTTTAACATTGTTTGTTACTGTCATTACAGACTTGGTAAGCTAATAAACAAAAATTTAAGCCACTCTAGATTGTAAGCAATATTAGTAACAAAAAAGTGTAAGCCATGGCTTTTTATTATTATTTAATAAATATGAGATGTCAGTTGTCACTCATGTATGAGATGTAGTAGCCTACAGATCATTCAACATGGTGAAATCAAACATTTATGTAAACATCTTCTGTGTTGTTAAATGACACCATTTTTTCATACTAGTTCAAATTTTTTGACTTGTAACATATTTCTTCTTCATAAAATTCATTTGATACATGGTTCCATCAACATGACATGTACAAGTACAGTAAGAAAAGATTTTACTTGTGCTTTAATTTTAAAAGCAGTGTAGGAAACAAGCGTTTCCAGTGTTAACAAATGCTCATTTTCACAATTTTAGTTTGGTCATTTTTTAGTACAGTACTTGTTTGTCACCTCCTTACTTGTAAAAACAAACTTGGTGATGGCATTGTTAAATCAGAATGTATTTTATTACGATGAACAATTATATGCTAGACCAGTTTGCTTCAATGTCTGATCTTTCAATGACTAAGATAGGGAGCCCAAGATTTATTGTTGCATTATTGACAATGAAATCATTTACATCAATATAAGCTTGTAGCCAACTAAAATTTTAATTGTAGGTTCTATGTCATGTTCATGTTTTCACCCTTGAAAGTTTCAAGGCCAAAATATATGGGTGGTGCTTACTTGCAAATGGGGTTTGTGAGACATTTTTGATGTCTAACAAAGCTCAATGTGATTGTTAAAAAATCCAGCGCTTTGCTAAATTTATTGGAATATCAAAATGCAACATGGAAAAATTGTAGTATGTGAAAACTGGTTGATATATTGTTCAGTTAAACTATGTGGCATCTTGGTCTTAATATTATTAAACAAAGCTTGGGCATAAAATGAAAATTTTGCTCTGGTTAGTTCAGGGGTGGCCAAGCAGTTAGATGTCAAGAGTCATATGTTTCTTACTGTGTTACAGCAAAGAGTCACATCACAAAGCTTACAACGTTAAACTTGAATCCAGCATGATATGAAACACACTTTTGCTTGCATGACATTAATTCTAGACAAGTTATCTACATGTGTAGTAAGCAATATGTAAGTCCATTCCAGCATGTTCATTTCACCTTTCGTCTTGCTTTTTCTGCAATTGCATCTATCTGCACATGCATATACACGCCAACATTGGTCATGTGAAAGTAATCGCTTGTGTACGTTCTTGCATAAAGTACGCTTCCACACAACACGGTAACTAACACATGAGTCGCGTAATTGCGCTGTCGTGTGCATACGCTTTCACAAGCCACCAAGCTTCCATGCAATGCATGGTGTGTAATGTGCATCTCATGTGTAAGTCACACCCAAACTTTCAAGTTAACAATTGCTACAAAATTTTCTGGCTTACACACAAATAAACGCAGTATTTACACATGAGCTGCTTGAAACTGGGCAAAGAGCTGCATGCAGCTCATGAGCTGCAGGTTGGCCAGGCCTGGGCTAGTCGCAAGTAGTTTTTGGCAATGTAAAATTGTTTGGTATATCATGCACATTATACAGTATTTACAGCAGCGGAATTAAGTATACACCATACACCAGTAGAAAGTCTCTGTTATAGTAAATTGACATGCATTCTTAAAGAATCTAATTGTTCAAAATATATTGCCTCCAATATTTTCTTTCATGTAAATGTCAATTGTGTTTCAGACTGTGCTGTAAAAAGTTGCTGATCAAGACAAATAGTGAGCTCACTTTTGTTCATGAATGTCAAAATGTTCGATTTTGCTTGCAATGTCAGCGAAAGCAGTATGCCTCCCATTATGGCTAGCAAAATGATTTACAAACTTTTCTTGAGATCATTGTGGATGCTAAATAATTTTTAAACCTCTTAATATTTCTTATATTGACTGTGAATATTATTTGAAATAATAGCTGCATGACACCTGCTTGGTTTATTCAATAAACCCAAAAATATTCAACAAGTCACTCCTTATACTAATAGTGCTTCTCTTTGCTATTCCAGAATACCCAGCTGGTTTTAACATGGCTCTCGTTCAGGATTTCCTTGCAATTGCTGTTTGAGTTTTATATTTAAATATTATGAAATTGCACTTCTATAGTGAAACTTTGGATGACCTGCTGGGGTTTCAGGTTCAAAAGTTGTGATGTAAGTTAGTAAAAATATTTGACTTAATGAGATAATTAATTAATTTGTTTATTTTAAATCATAAGTTTTGAACCAGAAACACTAGAAAGTCGATCAAAGGCTTAAAAGACTCAGACTCGAGCCTAGTTTCCAATGAAAACTTCAGCGAAACACTTTGGCCTAGCGGTTGGGCCGTAGGCAAGGTAACATGAGCCAAAATCACCCTAAAACTACTTCACTTATGATGTCAGTCACAAAAAATCCGCACCCCCCAACCAAAATATCTTCTTTCGAGTGCAATCTACTAGACTGGCCGATCCGTTTGAGCTCTTGAACAGCTCTCTAGTGCAATCAGTGGAGGAGCTAGGGCATTGGTAAGGCAACCGAAAACTGCTGTTTTGTAGGCCGAAATCGAAGTACTAATATACTGTAGGCCGGCTCTCAAGGAGTTAAAAATATGCTTAGTTTGTTTTGATGTAAGGAATGCTGAAATTAGTGACGGGTAGAGGTCTAGGTTGCTGTAAAGTTACTTGGCTTCAATCTTCAACCAAGCTACAACAAATATCTTTATCATTTTCAGGAAGATTGTTGTGTGATCTGCTCAAATCTGTTAAGTCTACTGTTTCTCTAGATATTTTCAAAATCTTGTTTCCTATTTTTAGGTGATCAGTGTTTTTACTTGATTTTCTAGGCTTTGCTAGCAAATGTTGCCTTGTTTAATTATGTATATAATGAAGATGACATTGTGAAACATTGTTCTGTGTAAAAAAGCAAAAGCAATTTTTGTTCCTAATTATGGAAATATGTTTGAAAATGAAACTAAATTTTTGTTTGAGGCAAAGATTTAAGGGCTTAAGTTGCAAATGGTATTGGATGTTTATGAACTTATTCTAACAACAGGTTTCATTTCTTAGTATCCAGTTTTAAAGTATTTAAATTATTTTAATATTTTCTTTTAGCAGCCCACAGCATAATCAGCAAATAAATTTGCATGTTGTTTTGCAGCCCTTGCAATATCAAAGTGCCTTTTCACAGAAGCGGGATGTCTCCCGTAGATGTGAAATGCACATGGCCTCTACATCGGTTGGCTTCTATGCTTAAGGATGCTCATTCCAAAGCAAAAGAATCATGGAAGGAATCTCCGTTGTCACCTGTCACAAGCATGGTAATTTTTTGGATTGCTAACATGTGACATTTATTTCTTTCTGAATGTGGACTAACATTTTTCGTTGTTAGTGCCATGCATGCCAAGCAGACATGGAGTAATCATCAATCGTAATCAATTACAGTTTTTTGAGTAATCGTAATCAATTGAACTGACAAAAAATGAAATGTAATCGATTGCATTCCTAATTTATTTGTAATGGATGATTACTTCTGCGATTAAACTTGGAAATCTTCACCCTACATCACTGTGCGATGAACCCAGGGGCGGATCCAGCCAATAAGTTTAGGGGGACGATTTCAGTAATATTTGATAGCCAAGTCTCAATACAGGTGCACTCCTGTAAGAGAAATGAAATATAAGTCACAACACTGCTGTGACAAAACAATGGTTGGTAAAATGGCTTTTTATCACCAATGGTGTTTCCCTAATTGTGCAAAACCATGGTGAATGAAGTTATTTCCATAGTTTTTGGGGGGCAATCGTCCCAGTTCCCCACCTGGATCTGCCCTTGGATGAACTGCAGTTGTGGTGGCTGGGTTCCTCCATCGTTTGTTGTGGTTATGGTTTCAGGCAAGGTTTTTTGTCCATCTCTGTGGTTTAAATCCAGATAGTCCAGGGGCAAGCACAGCATTTCTAGCTAATTCTCGCTTTGTTCCAGCTAGCCTTCCTGTTGGCTGCCTGACGTAATGTAGTGAGTCTAGTCTAGCAAGACGTAGCAACAAAAAGAGGAGCTCTTAAAAATGGGTTCACATTTTGGCAACAGAATAGCGGGACATTACGAGGAGAGGTGTTCATTTGATTTATATGTATTCAGAGTGAACTTATGAATGTAAGTGATGGAGTAGGCTATGTATATAATTAGTACAGTAATTTATATACAGTAAATTAACTTTCTTTCAGAGGAATAAGGTACTTTAATCCAAGTCGAAAGTACCTTTCCACAATACTGATAACTAGCATGTCAACTGTCATCCACCAGATACTGGTGAAAAAAACTCAACGCAACCTATGGGGTTTTGTTAACCATTGACTATTGGTCCAGTAGACAGATGCCCAGCTATGGCAGCATTGTTCATTTCATTTCAAATCAAAAGCTGCGCAAAAGCTATGTTGGCTTGTAGATGATTGTAACCTGCAGTTAGAAGAAATAGTCAGCAACTTTTATAGTATTAGCAAACGAATTTTCAGCGTTGCTGGACAAATGTTCAAGCGTGATAGATGTCGTTGGTCTGATAAAAGTTGTGAAGCGTTGATGTTTATCAACTAACAAAGATTTTAAACATTGATATTTTTGTTTAATCAATATTTTCAAGTGTTTGTTTCAGTGGAGTAATTGAAGGGAGGGAAGAGGGGTGATTTGACTCCACTGGCCAGCTAAATGTAAAAAACACCCACCCCACTCAGCTTATTTCAGTTTTAGTATCCTTTTAATAGATTTTAGTACGGTGTCGTCTTTTTGCAATTTTTAGAGTATTTTCCGTTGATTTGGGGTTGTAGTACTGTATAGCCATCCACCTGGATTCACCATCATTTCTCAAGTATTTTTTCTGAGTGTTGAGTGGTAGGTCCCTTACAGACCTCTAGTTACACCACCTGATTTTTTGACTGCACAAACATCTCAGTAATAAATGTTTTTTTTCTTTTTTCTGGTGCTTGATCCTTACAGATTAGTAATTTTGTTTATTACATTGATTCATATCATATGTTGTCTGAAAATATACTTACATAAAACTATGCAATTGGGTTTGTTTTCATTCTCAGAATGTTTCAAGACAAATGTAATCACAAATGCAATCCCAATTACTTACAGTGTAATTGTAATCGATTGCATTGTGATTTTGTTTATTCGTAATCCTAATCGATTACATTTGTGCTGTAATCACCCCATGTCTGATGCCAAGAGGGTTAAAGTTATGTCCATGAATTCTTTAATTTTCTGAGGCTCAGTCTAAAATAAAATTGTAAGTTGGACGTGCTTGATTAGTGTAGTATGTCACGATTCATGTGCTAAGTTGATATATGCATTGTGTGACTGTTTTTGTATGTTGCAATTTTTAGCATACCATGCTTGTTGAATGTCAATGCATGTATTTTTTAAATTTATTAATGCAGTCTGCTTCTGCTCGTTTGGTATGGTGTCACTGTACTGATAGAGACATTCTAAAGTTGAAGTGGTGACTGGTTGGGGTTCAGCTTGTGCTTTTGAACAAGGGGCTTTGTAAGCATATGGACCCAAACTAACTATCTGTCATGGCGGCTAAGGCTACCATACTGGAGAATCAGAAAGCCAACTAGATGTCCTTCAACTAACAGGAACGAATGAACATAGTAATTTTCTTGCAGTTTGCATTGAAGCACTGTCAACCAAAGCATTACTTTTCAAAAAAGTAAATTTGAAGTTTGTTACCAAGTCACAAGTGTGTAGGCATTGTGGCTGCACCACTCAGTCGTAAGGTTTGTTTTGCATGAGACATGTTGCACCATTTTCAAAATTCAAGAAAATTACATTGTTCAATGCTTGTAACTAACTTGGCAAAACTTAGAATCCTAAATGTTTGAATTGTGAATTGTTCAAACATTAGGATTTCGAACATTTAATTGGTTGTTATGCCTGATGGCAAGCAACAATGCATGTAAAAATGGCTGACAATTCCAGAACTGCAAAAATATCTGAACTGTTGTGTTCTACACATGTTGCTTTTGATGAAGGCCTTTGACCAAGATTGTTTAAATCTAAATGTTTTGTATACTCGTAGGTTTTTGAATAACAATAACTTGTTTTTGATTATGTTTGTGTCAAATGTTGCACAGCTGAACACTGTGTATCGATGGATGAAATGTTTTTCCCTATCTTGGAGATTAGAAAGCCATTTGAGGTTCTGCTTTCAAGTCAATATTAATGTTTTTACCGATTACTTTCTATGGGGCTACCTGTTGTACCAGCAATCATCTGACCAAAATCCTGACCCAGGTTGTGAATATAGGTGTAGTTAGTGGAATAACCACAGTTTACTGCAAGTGAACATATCAGTGTTTCTCGACAAAATTTCAACAAACTCACAATTTTGATAGATGAAAACAAGCTATTTTCAACAATATCTCCCTACATAATAACTACAATATTTGCTACCTAGTTATGTAAAATGACAACAAAGTTAATAAAGTTTGTTGGAAGGTGTTTAAAACAAGCTTCAATTAACAGTTGTGCAAACGCCAAAATCATATTTCAGCTACATGGCATCACAAGTACAGTTGATGCTGGTGCTAAACTGGGAAAACCAACTGCTGGTTTAGTTGGAAATCAATCTAAATCAGTATTTTTCAAACTACTGTGGAAGTTTGGTTTTCTATGTTCTGTGAAATACTCTGTTTCGTTTGCATTAGGTTTTGTGTGGCATATCAGTTTGTACTAGTGTTGAAATGTGATATTTTTTACATATCTATGTGTTAGTATGGTATGACTTACTGGTAGTAGTTTTGCCAGTTGTTCTATGGTAGGATGATCTAGTTGGTTGACGGTTCACCTACAATCGTCCTTGGAAATCAATCCCTACTATCGCCAGCCGTCACGGTTGCCAACTCGCGCTCAAGCGCTCTGGGCATTTAAATACGAACTGACGACTGAGCCGCCTTTGCGAGTGCCGCTCGCAGCGCAGCCTGGTTCTTCTTCGCGCGGTGCGTTTCTTTCAAATTTTCGACTGCGCGCAAATTTCTTTTTTTTTCGGCGGCTGCACTGAGCAGCCTGCGGTTTCCGTCTCCTTGCCACACTCGAGCCGTGGCCTGCTCACGCTTTGCTCACCAAGCAGGCTGTCCGACCCGTTCTCTTCTGCACCACCACAGCGGAACGTCCCCCGTCCGATTTTCCCCGATGTTTTCACCACCGGGTGACGTCTGCTTGCGCAACTAACAAGGTGCACTTCAGTCAGGTCGCGTCCTGTTCGTACATAGGTCGCTGTGGTTAAAAACCGTTGCAGAGCCATGCTCCACGCTCGCATGCTAACAGTGATGTCGAGGTATCTAGTTGTATTTGCATATGTCTCGTTGGCAAACACTGGATGTCATCGAGTTCTTTTTCGCGGAGCTGTGGCTGCGGGAACCGTCACAAACTATTCGAACTTGGGCGAACTGCGTAATTTACAGCTTATTCTGTGAGCTGGAACTCCAGCTGAGTGCGAAAGTTGGCGCTGCGTTAACTTTTTCGCATGCAAGAGCAGCACTTCGTTTTCATGCGTTTTTGCAGTGGCCGCAACAAATGGCTCGGGAAGTTTGGCAGTACAGCACTATGCAGTCTAACTATACATCATTACATCCATGTTTAACATGAAGTCCCCAAGGCTGCTTTCTGCAACATTGTTTTTCACCCTGTCCCAAACTACCTTTTGTGCAAACCCTATAAAGACGTGAACCTAATGCAGTGTCACATTTTGGTTCGTAAGGAGAGAGCCACGGGGGAGAAACACTCCGAAGTAGCAAACGAAAATTCAATACACTCGTTTGTCTCCTGTGTTTAACGTTGGTCGTTTCAATATATATTGTTTCCTTTGGCAACTTTTTATCGGTCGTTTATAACAAACAGCTTTTGGCGACATCTGATCACGTATGTTTGTTATTTGTATCTTAGTTTACTCCAGCCTCAGTGCTTACCACCTAATAAACAAAGATAGTTAAAAGCTTGACAAACACTCTGCATGCCTGCAGTGGCTTGGGTGAATAATAGGCTGAGAAAAGTTTGTAGAAGTTTTTATTCCATCTGGTATGTGAGAACTGCAACAACTTGATGTACCCTTGTGTGTTCCTATGTTGTACAGATGAAATGCGTGTAACAGCTGGGTGCCGACTGGAACTGTTGTTAAATAAACAACCAAGTTGTTAGCAACATGTCGAAACAGCAAAAGCTGCAGTTTCACACTTTAAAGAATATTTTTTGTGACAGAAGTGTGTTGCATCTTACATTTTCCCAATGCGTTCCATTGCAGCGAGATTTGCTTGTGCTGCTTGTCGAAGCGGGTGTGTCGTTACGTCTTGTCGTGAAACGTTGTGCTTCATTGCCCTTGAGCAGGAATTGTCTGTGTTTTCATTTTCTCATCATCGGCAACGCTATTTCCGCAGAAGGATGTGAGTCCAGAGAACCGTGACGAGGTGGTGGCTTGGATTGCCCAGCTGAACGTTCGCTTTAACTTTTATCCCGAGACCTTCTTCCTTACTGTGAGCGTCTTAGACCGGTTTCTCACTTCCGTCAAGGTAGGAGGGCACGCAAACACTGCGCTTAGTGCTTGTTGCTGTCATGGCGAAATAAACAAGATCCTCTTTGCAACGTTTTAGAAGTAGCTTTTCTGCTGTCGAGTTGTGGTTGAAGAGCCTTGGGCAGTCCGCATACACACCTATTGTAAACTCATTTCGAGTTGTTGCGCTCTCTGCGCGTGACAACTATACCGTTTTTTTGTATTAATGCCAGTGTGAAGTGGTTGCTGTCTTTTGACAGTAACTTTCACACCAAACTTTGTATTTTGCAGGCTCAACCCAAGTACCTAAAATGCATTGCCATCAGCTGTTTTTATCTTTCAAGCAAAATTACCGAGGAAGAAGACGTGAGTGACTACTTTGCATGTCAGCTGCGCTATGTGCTTTATTCACTGCTGTGCGGCTTCCTGTGACGCCGTCTATTTAACTTCTTGAATAAATGCAGCCGTTAACAGAGGATGCTGTCAATAACGGACGGAGCCTTGATTTATGCTTGGCGGTTTCATGAAATCAGCCCTGAGGTTGCCGCTGTCACATTTCTTTCGAATGGTGTGTTGGTCGGGTTTGTGATGTCATTCGCTGTTATTTCATGCAAACAACCCTCGCAGCGCTTTCTTTCGCTGGTATCAGGCAGTTCACAGCAAGCGCGGGTAAATGCAGTGCAAAATTTTCCTAATGCTGCTTCATATGCTTGATTTATGCACTTCGCAGGTCATACCTTGCACGGGTGAGCTGGTGGAAAACAGCGGTTGTGGTTGCCGCGTTCGAGACATTCTCAGAATGGAACGGATCATTCTAGACAAGCTGTCATGGGAGATCAACTCATCAACAGCCTGGCACTATCTACACACAGTAAGTACATATAACTCGTCGCTTGGTTCGAGCTTCCGCGCTTGAAAAGTCCAATTCAGGACTTTTGATCAGCGAGAATTGTGTGGTATGCGTACAAGAAGTCGTTCACAAGGCTGTTTGTTTCTTCGAATACTGCGTGGTGGTGGTGGAGTCCCAGCCGGTTTGTATTGCGTAATCGTCCAGTGGCTGCGACATCGCGCGACACATAGGTCACCGAGTAAATAGGCTCGGGTGATGTATTGTTCAATTTAAATGACGCGAACCCCTGTTAATTTTGGAAATGCATACAATACCATCGCTTTCATCGCTTGCAATTACTACAGCATAAACAATATGCTCAATGGCGTGTGCGCGGCGACGCTGTTCGCCTGTAAGTGGCTATTCAGGCCAGCTGACTCGGCCGTTGCCCGAGAAGCCGCCAATTTCGTCCCCCGGCGCCGATTTTAACCTTCCCTTTCTCCCTGCTTGACGCAGTTTCAGGTTCTTGCCTTCTACCACTACACCGACTTGTACACATTGACGCCGGCCCACCGTCTGCTGAGCGTCCTGACGATTGACCTGACGCGAGCGCTGTGTCACTACCAAGTCGCCCGCTTTCCGAACGCGGTCATCTCTCTCGCAGTCCTGTCCTACCTGCTGCAGTCCCTGCCGGACAGTTCCGCCTCGTGGGCCGCCGTCATTGGCCACCTGCAGGCCTTGGCACAGGTTTGTGATCGATACCTTTTATGTTTCGTGTGCCTATCAGCCAGGGGTGGATCCAGCCAGTAAGGTTAGAAGGTGGGGTTCAGTAATATCTGCTAGTGTAAGTCTCATTACAGGTTCACTGCTGCAAGATCGGTAAAGTATACTTCACAAACCCTGCTGTGACAAAACAATGGATTGCAAAGTGGCCTTGAATCGCGAATGTTGTTTTCCGAGATATACAAAATCATGGTGAATAAAGTTACTTTCGCAGGTTTTAGAGGGGAAGATTGCCCCAATCGCCCCCCCCCCCTTGGATCCGCCCCTGCTATCAGCAGATCCGCGTAACTCGAATTTTCTTGAAGCTCGGGGTCAACGAAAATAATCGCTTTCCTATTCTTCCAATGTTTCTGGATGTTGCTTCTTCGAGTGTGAAGAACGTTGATAAAGAACACCGTCAATTGTTGCCGTGAAACAAAACCGCGTCTGGTTGAAAAGTAAACAGTACTATGACTTCGTCAGACAAAAGCTTAACAGCTGCTGAACGAACAATGCCAGGCTTTGCTAATAAAAACACGTCGCTTGTGCTTTTGCGCTCCCAGTCAGCTGTTCGCAGCTTTCGCACAACGTTTCATTACGGGTCAAACTGTTCCATGTAAGCCGCAGCTTCGTCGCTGCGGCCACGCCGACAGCAGCGCCTGTCGAGTTAAGTTTCATAAATGACTCCTCAGTACTCGGAAGCGGAAAGATAATGATTTATTTGAACAAGACGATAGTGCGAAAAGAGCACGTTTACGCAGCAAGGCTTGGTTGCGCTGTGAATTCAAACGTAGGCTCTAGCAAACGTGTGCAAGAAGCGCCGCTGATAAATGTTGAGCACTCTATCGCAACAGTTTACTCCGATCCAGGAGAAAGGATAAGTTTCGATTAATTACGTCCAGCACAAAGATAGCCCACGTGAGTTTTTTCATGTTTGCGACAACGCTTTTCGAAGCCACTATTTCCACTTATTCACCAATATCGTTTTTGTCATCACCAATTAAAGGCTTTCATTGTATCTTAGCAACAACCGGAGCCATGCCATCTCTCACGCGGTGCTAATTAATTTACCGAGGCAGTCAGGTTGAGAAAGCCGTTGTATTGTTCGATGTCAAAAGTATTCGCTGCTAGAACAAAAGCTGACGCAATCAAGGTTCAAATCCCGATAGTTGTTGCCAGGCCCTCGCTCGCTCACTTCACTGGCACTTGTCGTTTTTGTGTTTGTTGTCTTAGCTTCGCGCTCGGGTCGAGCGTTGGATCGAGACTGAGGCGGGCGCGAGAACGAACTTTACACGTTTGTCGTCACGTTCATTTCGTGTTGATTTTTGTCACAGTGCTTTTGATTTGATGTTACGTCGTCGCCATTACTTTTGTTGCGCCCCAGTCTGCGCGACTTTCAAAGTAAATGCGACGCATCGCCTCGTCTCCAGCTTTCTGTTCTTGCAAATACAATGATGGCGAACGTTGCAGGAGATTAAAAAACTGCTGCAACCGAAAATGGTTTATGAAAGCCTTTTTCAGTTTCATCTGCTGACTTTAACTGTGCTTAATGTCTTGTAGAATCTATTCCAGACGGTTCGTGTCTGAGCCAGGTTTCGGCTTAAAGCAGCAGTCTGGAACTGTAATGTGGACGTTGCTACAAATTCAGACAGTTATCTCGACGCAGCGATTGGAAACTGACGTTTTCCTCTGACGTGTTTACATTTTCTCACCCGTTGTACCTTTCGATTTCCTGCTTTCCGGCAAACTGGCTGCTGCAAATCGCTCCCTCTTACGCCGAAAACGTTTTATCAAACCGGCATGCTGTGTTTACGTATGGTTGGTCGTGTAATCAGCGGATATGGCCTCGGGTGTGCGTTACACTGGGCGGCAGGCAACGGAACATCGAGCTTCCAGAACTGACAGTCAGCGACGTTAATTGCGACCCTGACGCGTAGTAACAGCCGGTCATGCCTGAAGCGATGTTTTGTGCGGTTGATAATAATTTTGCTTCCCAGCAAGCGTGCGCAACAACGGCTTTTGTTACGTCACAGTCGATAGGAGATTTTTACTTATCGAAGTCCGTCGAAGGCAATGTCGGATAAATTCCTATTTTCCGCGCAGGTCGAGACCAGCGCGTTCATGGAGTGTCGTAACGTACTCGGCAACGTGTTACAACTGAAGTGCACCGACGCGAAGGTCCTTCACGCTATTAGCCGAGCCAGGCCCAGCTCTGCCGTCGACGGTGCCTTCATTTCTTCAAAGGTATTTGCGCTTGTTCGCACGTTTCCCGTTCGTATTGATTGAGAACAGTGGTTCTTAACCGAGCGGGGCACGCTTCCCCTGGGGCATCAGTCAATTACCAGGGGGGGGAGGGGCGAAATCTTAGGCGTTCTAACGTTGGAAGTTTTTGAACGGGAAAGTGTTCCGTCAACTTATTTAATGGGGCTTGAAACAAAGGCAGTCAATTAAGGGAGGTGTGGCAGAGGAAAAGGTTAAGAACCACTGATTTAGAAGGACACCGAAACGCGCTGCCGGCCCACAGCACAGTTCGTCAGTCTCACCACTGTTCAGATTGGTCGCAAGCGCATTACCCTCCGACCCCATGGCGTCGTTGTTGTTGCTGTGTTTTCGTGCTGAGATGTTTGGCTAGTTGCGCTGTTAAGAAAATAGCTCCAGGCGATCTAGCGAATAGACCATTCGTTTGGGAATTCTACCGGAAGCTGTTACTTGCACTGCGTTTTCCAAAACCAAGATTGCGAATCCGCCTCGTCCCACTCGCAAGCAAGCAGGTTTCCATTCTTCAATTCTTTTTTATGACGTACAGTAGTTGAGAATTTATACGATCGTGTCTGAAAATGTCAGTTTACTTTGAGGCACTCTCTCTCGTTTTTCTCGCTGCGCAATCGCGTAAATTTAAAATAAAACTGTTGGCTGAATGCCAGAAAGATTTCTGCACTTTCGTATTTTAATGTCGTGGAGTCTAGAAATCCACTCCTGGAGTTAGGGACGCTCGCAATTATGGAAAAAAACTCGCTGAAGAAAAATCCTTAAAACAAGTGCTGAATTTCCTTTCAGGGTCATCGCTTGGTGGCGCCACAACTCGTCGTCAGCGCCGGCGCTGTGAAACGCAAAAGGGCATCACCCGAGTTACCCGCCAAACTCGACGCAGCCCGAAAACTCGAGTCGACTCACGACTGGCCTCCTCCTCCGGCCCGCTGCGACCCCCCGGTCGAGAAGATGGAGGTTTCGGAGCCGGTCGGGCGCGACTACGATTCCGATGCCACGCTGACTGCCTCCGAGGATGACGGCGAGAGAGAAGACGAAGATTTCGAGATGCCCCTTTCCGAGGATTCCGGCGTCCGTCCGCTCACCTACGCGGAGATCGTCAAATCCGGCATCACCGCCGTCGCGCAAGGTATGCAGCGCTCGAGTCCGGCGGAGCGCAATTTTCTGATTGTGGCCTCCTGGCTGGCGCGACCACATTAACAGTTTTAGCTGGCTGGCTGGTCTGCGGTTCAGTGCGCGCTGATGCCTGAAGAGGAACAAGTTTTTTTTGCGCGAGGTTCTTCGAATTTTGTCTGCTTTGCTCGTGGCCACCAAAATCACCACTTCTAACATTGCGAGCGCCGTAGTATTTAAAATCTGAAACGTAGTAAAATTTGCTGTTCTTTTTGCTACACATGTTGTATCGTAGCATTTGCCACCAGGTTTCAAATCAAGCAGATAAATTAGCTCTTCTGGCGGGTATTTTATTATTAGCCGACGTTTCGCCCACCTATTCAAGTGGCCGTCCTCATGGCAATCTGCCCATTGCTTAATGGTGATTTTTTTATTATCTGCTTATAATGGCGAGTTTTTTATTATGTGTATAATGGCGACTTTTTATCAATAATGGCGATTATTTTATTATCTGCTTGTGGTAAAATATATTTGCGCCCGCCGTGTCCATTGCTTGGGAAGAAACGAAAAGCTGATTTAGTTCACCCTCGGCACCTTCCATTCCACGAGGTTCTCAGCTGTTACACAGTAACGCTGCTTTCGCAACAGACCGCCCAGCGACGGACAAAAAAGTCTTGCGATTTATTGTCATCGCCGCGTCTCTTTGTTGCGCGCGCGCGATGGCGTCGTGTTTTCACTTTATATTGTTGCGGCGTCGTCGTCGCGAAGCGCGTCCGATTTGGAAATGCGCTCTGCACCAATCAGATCGTCGCTTGCCTGTCAACGAGCTCTTTCGGCCCGTCTGCGAAATTGACCCGCAGTTGAAGTCGAAACAAGGCGGTGCGTCAAATTTTTCATTTATTTATGAAGAGCACAACACTTCTCTTTTGACGCTGAAATGCTTGCTTCTTCCCATCGTGCTGAGACTCATGGTATGCGCCTCCATCATCTATGTCGGGTTCATGCTTTGCAGCTGGGTAGTGCTTGGACCGTATCACCACAAGTTTCTAAAGTATGCTGCTCTGGTCGGTGTTGTTGTTTGAAAATCTGATTGTGACATCACTTGGGTTGCGTTGCTACGCTCTTGCACTGCACTTTGCTCTCAACACATCTGAATGTTGTGTTGGTGACCAGACCTGTTCGATTGTTGCACTAGCATTCCTGTTTGCGCTTGGAGTTCATAGAAATCTACAGAATATCGAATACTGCTGGCAAAAATTTGGTCGCAGTGCTGTTTTCCACAAAAGTGATCTTTCGAACCTCGGTTCTTTGTAACATGTAGGATTTTTTGGGACGAAACGTAATACCGGCAACGTGGCACAGTTGCTTGACGACGCGCCACCAAAGCGGCAGGTCGGATTTAATTCCCGGTCGGGTCGCACCGAAGTCTTGAAAAACAGTACGGGCCAGCCTCGTGCTCGGCGTTGATGGGTGGGTGCAAGTTGACAGTTCACGCGCGGTGCTCAATGCAGCGTTCATTGAGAAGGCAGCTGCGTGGCCCAAGGTGTGAGCGAGCGGAGATGGGCGTCGCAGATCACTCGTGACACTCCGAAAGCAGTACAGAAACCGAACATAAACGAAACTGCACTGAACTGACGTTTAATATTATAATATATTGTATTTGTTGTCATAGGTACCGAAATAAAGGTCTATTTAGATCACTGACGATAGTTGATGAACGTTGCTTTTAAGCGCAAATTTCCAATCGGCAGTTCACACATGAAATTAATTGATGTGTTAATAGCGCAAAAGGACACGACATAGATTCGTTTTATCTGCTTTGTTCATGTCTGTCGCAATCGACGCTTGGCCTTAACCAGCGCCTGCGGCAATGCCAGCAGTCGGTCAAGCGCTTCCTCGCTGTATAACGCCGAAAGTCGGTTAGCGAACGTGACGACGAAGGTGACCTTTGTGCCAGTACTGTCAGCTGATGAGAATGGCCTGTTAGCCGCAGCTGCGATGCCTTGTAAATTTATTGCCTTTCGCCACTTGACGCGAGAGCTGTTATTGATCGTTGTTTACCGGATGCATTGACGCCGCAGATAAGTTACCGCGTTCCCGTCTACGGTCAAAGAGTCAAAAAACACGCGCGCGCATACTATAATGCGACCAGCTTGTCTCGCAATTGTGAAAACGCGACAATAACGTCGCGCATTTTTTATTCAACGGTTTCAGTCATTTTTCGATGAAATGTGTTGTATTGATCTTATTAGTGGTCAGATAAACAATTTGATCCCTAAGTGTGTTGTACCTTATGATGGTGGAGACTTAATCCTTGCACCCGCGCCACCGTCATCATCCTGTCAAGTGGTGTGACGCAGGCCCGCAACCAGGAGGGGCATAACGGTAAGTGTCCCCCCGAAGTTTTCAAAAACATTTTGAAAGCGCCAATAACTTGTTTGGTTGTTAGGTAGAAAAACAAGTTACAACCATTTCCCCTGGAAATTTTCGGTGGTTGTGGCCCTGGTGTGACGTCTCCACGATACACAATTGCCCACAAATAATGCTTTGCACTTTTTTTGTTTGCGGCCAGACGATTGAAGTTCATTCGGCTTAAGCCAAATATACATTTTTCGCCAGACCACCGCGGGACGGACCCACCTCGTGCCACTGTGACGACTTTCACGAAACGATGCCGGCTGCAAGCGACTTTTAACGCCGACACGAGCGTCCTCGTCGGAATGGTCGACCGCCTCGCGCCCAGCATGCAAGGCTAGACATCCTCCAAACGGTTGGCTTTGCCCAGCCGTCCTCCCGTGCCTTGCTGGGCACATCTCTTTCTCCCTCTGCGGAGAGGGGGCTTCGGCCAATCCGGCCGTCGGCGTGCCCGCTTCACCCTCGCTTCACCCTTCACGCAGATGTTATATTATTTTTGTGTGCGTGTGTCAGAGTTAGCCCGCGTTATATATTTCCGAGCGTTTCAAAACCGTGTGTTTATTTTTGCTACGCGCGCGGAACTCTTTCGCCCGCGACGCGCGCCTGTCTTGCGGGAAGCCCTGCTGACGTCGCTCTTGCGTCAGCAGTCCGCGTTTCCAACGCCTCGAATCGATTGCATCATCATCGCTGACACTTCAGTTCCCGCTTTCTTGTGTCACTGCTCGCGCTTTCGCCGTTGTACTTCCTCTCTTTCGCTTTGATTTTCGCTTTCGTGACCTCTTCGTCGCTACTCCCCCGTCGTCGATTTCTTCGGCCGCCGTCGCGAGCTCTCCGCTACGGCGCCCTTTGTCGACCGTGCCTGGAGGGTTCGAACACCCAGCTGCGCTTCCGGGAAAGGATTTGGAAGATTGTTTTTATTTTCAAAAAAAAGAAAACGAAAAATCCTCGGGTCGTCTAAAACCGTGAGAAATCTTGGAAAGAAGTTGTTCGGATTGTCCTCTTGCGAACGGCGAGTCTTTCACAATGATTTGTAAATTGCGGTTTTGGGTTTGAAATCTGTGAGCGCAGTTTTCTGCTGCAAATGCTTTCGTGGCCATCGCTACGTGGGGCATGTCCCCCCAGTCCGGTTGGAAGCACAGCACATCCTCCTCACTCTGCATCTGTTAACCTGTCTTCTGTTTTGCGTTTATTTCACCCTGTGAAGCAGATGTTTTTTCGTTTGTTTCGTTTTGTTTCTTTTTTTTTTGCCGAAACACTTTTCGATGTTAGCTTGCTGTCATTGGACGTTGTAAAACTCTCATAAATATATTTGTTTTTGTTATCTACAAACTTTATTTTGTTTATTTTTTTTTCTTTTTTCGTCAGTTTCCGTTGTTTTTTCCGCATTGTGCAAGGCGTAAACAGGCGACGTTTTTGAAAAAAGCTTGTTTTTATTCTCGTGTGCAAAGCTGTATCAAAGGATCCTTATTTTTCTCAAAAACAGTCGTAGTAGCGTGTGCCGCAAGCTGATCCGTTCGAATCTCCCGGTCAACAACCTCAGCGCTGGCAACATCAACCGACGCTTATGCAGCAGCGTTCTTCAAACCGCGTCTTTCTGGACCCGCGTCGCGTTAGCGCCCAAACGCCGTGCACTGTGTCCGGTCGCTGCTTCTTGTACCCAGCGCTGAGAGCGCTCCAGCGAAAGCGGCGCAGAACCACCTCCACCGATGCCGACACGCTTGGTCGCTTCTTTTGGCGTCGTTCGAATCGAAATGTATGTTCGCTTTCGTCGCCAATCGCGACTCAAGCCATGCTGTCAAGACTCCGCAGGTTTCGTGCGTGACCGACAGCTCGTCTCTGTTTTTGCTCATCATTCTCGCAACGCGTGCTCTGACTCGACCGTTGTGTGACGTCACCCCGCCAGAACGGTTTGTGACGTCACATCCCGCGCGCGCCTTCGCCGCGCTGGCTGTGTGTTTTGGGTGTCCTGCGCCGGCTTCGTTCCGTGCTGCCTGTACCGCTGTGCTCGTGTCGTTTCCATGTCTTCGTGTCGATAACCCCCCCCCTGTTCTTTTTCTCCCCCCGGCAGAAAATAGACATG
>JGI24158J21664_10004284_pt1 | contig 18300 bp, 15 predicted proteins | sample Ectturendosymbi3_FD_21664 | JGI IMG/M metagenome (IMG submission 21664)
GCATCATTAATACGGGAAATGCACAAGTACGCGAACGTCACGAATGCATCTCAGAGGCTTAGGTAACCAATGTTCAAGTGCGGTTTACAATCAAGGGAAACTTACAGCAATTTACATCATTTCGTGCGGCGACTTGCAATCAAAGGCGGCTAACAATTGAGTTAATACGGCAGGCACATAATCGACTACTTGAAAAAACAAACGAGAACTATTTCCATTACATGGATTGTTTGGTAATACGCAGTGCATGCTGTGCCGTCGCCAGGACTTGCTGCCAGCGGTTCGCTACAACTGAAATAGGAGTCACAAAATTAATATTTCAGATGAATACCTTCATTTAGCTGGACTGAGTGCACTGCACAAGAAATACTCTTCAAGAAAGCCGGGGCACCAGAAAGCCTAGAGGTTGTCTGTAGTCAGGTTCCTCATAAGCAGAAACAACCGATAAGAAGTCCATAAAAAGAGGTTGTGTTGACCACATGACTTTATGGGAGCAGATCCATCAGCTGTAATAATGCGTAGTTTTCAAACAACACTTACAGTATGCAGCAAAGTTGAAATTAGGTGCTACTGTCCATGTCCCCCCTTTGGCGATGGACCTGAATGTATGTCTGAAGAGAAAAATTCAACTCTGCAATGGTTCGATAATTTTAAAGNTTATAAAATTTTCAGGAAGAGCGATAAACACGTCTCAAGTATACTGGGAAAGATTAACGCCTGGCCAGTTCCGNCTTAAATGCACTCGTGAAACACGCAAGAAGTTATCTCACTACCACTTGGATTTGCACACACCACCACTTCGTTATCCTCTCGACACAAAAAAGCATTATAAGTTTTCACTCCATCACACCACCATTAAATCAAGTCCACTGATCTCACAGGTCTTTATATTGCATCAAACCATCTATTAAATACCACTTACACTGCTGATAATGGCCACACAATAACTGATTCTTTTCCTTATCCACGCTCTTGGCAATAACTAACACCACCAACTCCAATTAAAAGTGGTACCTACTGCGGTGACAACTCTCACTCACCACAGTGAAAACTCTTACCCAACACGGTGAGAACTCTCACCCACTCCGGTGAGAATTCTCACCCGCCAAAGTGAGAACTCTCACCCGCCAAAGTGAGAACTCTCACCCGCCAGAGTGAGAACTCTCACTTTCGGTGAGAAAAACGATTTCTACCTCGCCTCAAAAATTAAAATAGAACACATGTTGTTGTTGTTTCAATGACCAAATACTGGAGTATTCGTACTCAAATGGGAGGTCTACATCTACGAGTTAAACCTTTCATCATGTGTAATTTGTGATGTCGTCAAGTTACTTTGATTTTTACAAAATATTAGAATAGAAGTAATCTATTAAAATGTGCCATTTAGAAAAACTGTAGGCTTATGTCAAAATGCAGATGATCTGCAACCAATCACAAACGTTCCAAAACAGAAGGATCTTTCGAGAGCTGAACAGGGTTACGTTAGCATAAATGCCATCAACATTAATAGGCCTACGACCAGGACCGTCGCCAGGATTTAGGAGCAAGGGGGGCCAAAAACCTGAAGGAGGGGCCAAAAGCCAGAAGGGGGGCAACATTTTAAAAATACTGTATTGGATGTATGCAGCAACCAGGGGGCCAAACATAAAATGAGGGGGCACAGATTTCAAATGGGGGGCCGGGCACCACTGGCCTCCTCGCTGGCGACAGCTCTGCCTACGACAGACGCTCCTCTCGACCTGCTCATCGCGAGTTGAATCACTGTACACCATGGACGTCCGCAGGAGGTTGACAAAACGGGAATTTGCCTCCCCTGGAANTTTGGACTAAGAGCTAAAATTTGTAGTAAACATGATGTCAGCAGCTTAATTCCGATTAATTGATTTANTTTTTGCAATAAAAGTTGACGCCGATTCTACACACATTGGCTGTAGGCATACCCAGACCCATTGGCGTAACTAGAGGTTTGAGCCAGGGGGGCCAAAGCTTAGCTGAAGGGGGCCCACTGGTCACGCCCATGTGAGGGAATTAGTTGTTTGCATCAGCTTAAGGCTGGCCCTGCCTACAGTAAAACTGATGTAACAATTTGCCTCGATAGCTTCGGATCCTTAATGGCATTGTTAGGTCACGCTTCCACGATTCGCCGCTCTGCGATCCTACAAGGTAAAAAAAGATTTGTGTGGCAGCTCAAAATAGCTGATCATATTTCAAGTAAAAAAACTTGCAACTGTCATTATAAAGGACAATACAAAGGACACAAAGGAAATTTGAAAACTTATTCATATGCCACCTATGACATAACAGTAACGCACAATGAGAGTACAGTAGGCTTGGTAGAAACGAACTAAACATAGAAGATAAACCCTAAACGTAACCCTAACCTTAGCCCTACCTAACCCTAATCCTAACCTACTGCTAACCTAATCCTAAGCAAAGCTAACCTAAACCTAAGCTAAGCTAACCCTAACCTAGCACTCTCCTATCCCTAACACCAACCCCTAAAGGTAACACGTAAGCCTGAAAAAGAGTAAAGAAAAAAAAGAAAGCCGGCAAGTTGAGAGTCGAACCGAAAACCATTGGCATAGCAGCCATAACCCATAGGCCACGAGATCCGCGCCATTTGAATGACAAGCCGACCCTTTTATTTGAATTACGTCAGGACAAGCATATCCATAGTCACTTCCTAATTCCTTGAAAAAAAGTTCTGGGTGCATTTTCAAGAGTTTTGTGTCCAAACGCTAAGATGTTTTTGCTGTGAAAAATGGAGACAGATTTTGGAAGTTCTCCACTTGCAAGGTTTCCAAAAAAACTTCAGGGTGCATTTTCAAGATTATTTGCGTCCAAAAACTAACATGTTTGCCGATCATCAGCCCACAGTGCAGTTGGTGGATTTTGCTAAGGGAGAGCGGACTGACTCCCTAACCATAATTGTCAGGTCTACTCTGACCCAGAATGGTGCAGCACCTGGCAGGGTAGCAAATTTGGGTTAAATAGTAAGGCAGTGTCTATTTTTGCTGCCAAGATGGCAGCAGCAAAAGGCTTGGTAGAAACGAAGTAAATGCAACTAAAAGATAAACCTACAATCTAACCCTATCTTCAACCCTAACCGTAGCCCTAACCTAATCCTAACCTTAATCATAACCTAGTAACTGTAACCTAACACTAAGCTAACGCTAAGCTGACCTAATCTAATGCTAAGCTAACACTAACCTAATCCTAAGCTAACCTAACGCTAAGCTAACCTAACGCTAAGCTAACACTAACCTAACCTAACAATAAGCTAATGCTAAGGTAACCCTAATCCTAACCTAACAAACAACACAAACCCCTAAACGTAACACCTAAGTTGAGCCTGAAAAAAAGAGAAAAAAAACAAAATGAAAGTCGGCAAGGTGAGAGTTGAACTGTAAACCATACGCATAGCAGGCGTAACACCTAACCGTTACACCACGAGCAGGACGGCGTTTTCCTGACAAAGTGACCTTTTTCTTGGTATTACGTCATGCCACGAGACCGAATCTTTGACTGCCGGCACAAGTAGCACTAGCTGATCTGCTGCTGCCAGAATATCGCCGGTAAAATAGACACTACCAAATAGTAATTTGTCAATATTTCTGAGTTGTTACATTTTGACAGTGTTTAACTAAATAAATTGCACAATATCATCAGCTTGATTCAATTGCATTGTATTGATGGTTTAGTGCAGTGATTTTCAACCGGAGTCGCGAACCCCACAGGGTTGTGAACTATTTTGGAGGAGACACCAGTCAATATTTTGTGTACACAGCTGTATTGTCACTATTAGATTTGCTTTATTCGAGTTTTAGATGGGGGTCGTTGGGTTAGAGTAGGTTGCTATAATGGGTTGCAGTAAAGAAAGTTGAAAACTGCTTCTGGTTTAGTGCAACAGTAAGCAATGCATAACAGAGACAAGAATAGTCACTCAGGCCTGTATGCAGGGCAACTCGAACTCCTGCCTGAGAGAAAAAGTTAACATTTCTGAAAGATGTTTGCATGCAGCTCATTTCATTTATTGCCTGATAAATGTGATGACTGTTTTTTGGTCATTTATCACAAAATATTCCATGTGTACGTGTTGGAAAAAGTGAGGACCATTTTTTGTTCTTTTGGTCATTCACCAAAAATGGTTGATGAAATGTACTTTTGTTGAAAAAGGATGCATTTTTAAGAAAATTTATAAATGGCACATAAGTTTCTTTTGATCTTGACAGCACTTTTTGGACACCAGCTGACATAAAAATCTTAGAGTGAACACTGTGCCTAAAGGTTGCAAGTTCAAACCAAGGTTTATTTTTTCAGCCATAGACCTAACTTTTTTTCTAATGACTGAAAAAAGTACATGGCTACAAGGCTGTTTGTTGTTCTTGCTGTAGGAATGTCCCCTGAGCAACCTTATTTTTAATAATTAATCTGCAAGAATTCTACAGAACAAGAAATGGTGCAGAAAATGGGAGACATTATGTAAAACAGTAAATACCAGATGCAAACAAAAAATTGGAAAAGCAAGGAGATACCCCAAAATAAAAAATGAATAGCAAGTGAAGGATGACCACTGCAAACTTGAATAAAATACTCCCATTACATTTCAACTGAACAACATATATTATAGAAACAAAGAAATATGTTTGTCTGGTGACCTCAAGAAGCGACAGTGGTTCCACCAGCACATTTCCCTGGCTGTGGTCAGAGGGAACGCTGCCAGCATGATATTGGCATGTGTGCAGGTTTGATCTGATTTTGGTTGTCCCCACCGTACTGACCAGTATTACTGCTCCCCACTTGTCATCACGTCAATGCATAGCCTTCAATGCCTTCACCTCAGTGCATTTTGTGCTTTCTGTAAGTTTTGTTGTCCTCTTGAGTTGTGTAGTGTTACTTCGCTCATTAATTAATTATCTTGACAATCGCATAGCGTATGATGACAATCGTATAGCATGTTCTACTTCGCTTGAAACTTCTGAGGCATTTTCAGAAACATAAAAACATAAATGTCAATCATGTACATAACAATCATTTGCACCACACAGATGATGGTGGGTAGGCAATGGGTAAAAAGTTGAGGCATGTACAGATGAACAGGCTCAGTCATGCACATAGGTGAAAGAAGTAAGCAACAATATACAACAAGGGTTATGAGTGCAATTACCCATGGACTGTAATGGAGTACCATAGTTGCATGTAATATGTATGTCCCACCAGGCACTTGGCATGGTATCACTGAAAGGTTGAATAGGCAGAGGTGGAAACGGAGTGTGAAAAGGTTTAGCAGTAAAAATAGTAATCCAGAACATGTCAGGCACATGAAAAACAAAATAAGGTTAGTTGAAAAGTGGATTATTTAGTTTTAGAAATTGTTTCATTCATGCTGTTATGGCTTATGACATATATCCACCTATTGCTCAACTAATGTTGATATCATGACATTGGACCATAACTGAAATTTATCGAATTGTGGGCTTAGTAATTAAACTGAAGTCAATGTTTATAAGATCCTGAAGGTAAACATCGTTCTGTTTGCCTCAAAAGCCTCATATTGCAGTAAGGGTGCTCCTCAGAAGTGCAATTCTGAGCTTGGTTCTAATGTAGATCATAACAGGTACATGTGGCTGCATTTTTCAGCAATTTTATCAGCCAGTCTTTTGTTGACGTTGGTGCATTCTGGTGTCATTCCCCCACTTCTTGAGAAGGCAAGGGGATTGAATGGAGACTTCTCATTGTCAATCACTCTTTAGTGATACTTATCCTATTTTTCTTTTTCATGTTGTTGGTAGATCTGCGAATTCTCCAACTTTACATGAATTCTCCAACACCTGTAGGTTTGATGAGACCATTTTGTCTTTTTGCATGAGTGGGACAAGTCTTAACTCCAGATTTACACGCAACAAGAGTAAAAATGTGGGTGTAGAAATTTAGTTTCTGTTGCAAGGCATTTGGCAAGGGTAGATATTTCGCCAGCTCATTCTTGTAAGATCCATAAATTTTTGTGCATATCGTTTCTTTCCATGTCAATCTCTGTTGCACTGTTGGTCCTCCTGTCCAGATAAGCTTCCCACGATCAATTTCACATAACACTATGGGTCATAAGTCCTGAAACATGAGTCAAATAAGTATTGTTACAAACATTTTTGTTTGTATTTTGTGGTCTGCATAGTGTTCAGCTACTATTTTGTTAAAATTTGTCCCAATGCAATCATTAACATTTTACCAAAAAGTTTATCACTAGGGCCATTTTTTATGACCTAAAAAATTTGATGCAGTGATATGGCTTTATTTTTGAGAAAATAAGAGTATATGACCAAACATTATATTTGTTTTTTCAATACCTTTTTGGTGCTTCGCTGTTGTTAAAAGATGTTCAAGAAAAACTGTGCATTCTCATACTTAAACAATGCAACAGCACACTTGATAAAAGAGTTTCTCATTAGATGTAGCTGTAGTTATTCCTCAAAATCTTTCCTAATCGCTTTGATCTTTTCAGTCACTAGACAATTTTACCTTTAGCATTGTGGCTTCTGTTTTTAACTTCGCAAATTGACGGTTGACACACTCCTTTGTTAAAAGAGAATCAGAAGTTGAACAAAATCTCTCATGTCATGAAATGCTACATGTTGTATACTAGATAGATATAATCTACATGCTTGTAAAAGAATGGTAGGTTTGTTTATACATTCGCTGTGCAGTGCTTTTATCACACTGTTTACAAAACATGTTGATAACGCAAATTTACAATTGTATGTAGAATAAATGTTGCAATCACTGAAATGTCAGTTTATGATGTTTAAGTAAAAAGAAGATTGTTTGCAGGGTGCTCAAGTGGGGTCAACTTGCAGGAGCAGCTTAGACCTAGTGATATAGTAGTTTCACCTGATATTTTGAGATTGTTTTAATGGTTTCCTTATTGAATTAGGTTGAAAATATGCAAAATATGACTTTATGACCAAACATGGAAAATATGACTTTTTATATCTTTATAACTTTTGTTATAGAATTCATAGGCGTGCAATTTTTCTTTTAAAATTCATTTCATAGCTTGATGAAACAGAAAAAAATATGACTTTAGAGACATTAAATGGCCGTAGTTATCACATTTGACAAACTTCAGACTGGTTGAGCTGTGCAAGCTAAAATATGGCTAAAATGTCACATCTTATCAATGTCAGGGTTGCTGCACAGCTTTCCTCTTCATAGCCACCATTGTCACACACTTTTTTCCCACCTATGTGCATGACTCACATCATCTGTATATGTCTCAATTCTTAATACATTGCTTGCCCTTCATCTTTTATGTGAATGACTATTGCCTTTGTAATGGAATTTTTATGGGTTTGCATTTCTGTTTTGTATGTTGTTATTGTAAATGGTATGTCACTTTCTTTTTTCATTTGTGTACATCATATGCTAAAATGAACGCTTTTACATTTCATATGAGTATGAAGAACGGAAGTTCCGTTTGCAACTCAACATTTTTGGTTTCTTGCATGCCATTAAAGACATTTCTACCATTTTATCGCCATGATTAGAAATGTTATAAAAAATATGCATATTTTGTAGTCGATTGAATTTCTAAATGAATTATTTCCATTCTTGCTGAACCAAACACTTGATTCAGAAAATTTTTCAATCATATTTCAGAAAAATCATTGTTCTTATGCAACAAACCTGAAATTGCATCACGATACTATGACAAGCGGACTATAAGAATCACAGAAAATTTTTCCATGGTGATTATCCTAAAGCATCATTTAGATGCTTTTTATATTCCTTATATGATCAGTTAACATCTGAAGAGAGCAGGTTTCAAGACCACCAAGCAGCATGCACTTTGCTTTGAACCTTCCAAAGTTTTGCTAGTCTGCCAACCATCAAAAATATCAAGATGAGAAATTCAGTTTGTTTGCTTTTTTAATAGGGATGTAGGTTATTTGTTGTGATTGTGAGGTTTATATGGAAACCTGGACTGATCATGCCTTTATTTGGTAAAAAAAACAAGTCCAAGCCTCCTGTAATTACCCCATTAGTTGGAAAGTATGTAAAAAAGGAAACTACAAAGTTTGTGACAAGTAAGTTCGTAGCATATTGTGATTAAGATTTAACATTTTTTATAGTCTTTACAACAGGGGTTCCTAACATGGGGTACATGTATCCCTAGGGATACATTTGACTATCTGAGGGGGTACATTTAAGGTTAGTAATAAAAGGAAAAATATTTGTATGTAGTATTTGTTTTCAAATATTTGTGTTTCAGTTAATGTTATATGCAAAAAATATTGACAGTGTCCATTTTGCCATCAGAGGCAGAAGCACTTCTGGAGGTATTTTACCATTAGGTGAACCCGATTGGTTAAATTAAGTCATGTGACAAAGACGATACAGTTGGATTAATGTATGGTCTTTGTAACATGACCTAATACCCACAACTGTAATCTTCAATCCTAAACGTAAACCTTACACCAGGGGTCTTAAACATGTGGCCCATGAGAGCATTTTGTGCAGCCTGCAATACTTTTGGGAATTTTCAAATTTTAATCAACGTTTAAGCAATTCAGTTTATTCGCCAGTGTTTAGAAATGCTTGGTCAGTGAGTGAACAAGTTCATTTCAAACGAACGTAGAGACGGCCAAAGATGATTTGCCTATAATTCACAGTACCTTTCACAGGGAGTAAGATGGGAAAGCTGTTCCTAGTAAAGTTCCTATACTGCCTTTGTTGTGTCAGCTTCACAATGTGGCCTTTGGGTTACTTTCCAAGTCCTCATTTGGCCCTCAGAACAATTTGAGTTTGAGGTCCCTGCCCTGAACCCAAATGCAAAGGCTAAAACCAAAACTTTTGTAGAAAGTATATAAGAAGCACTCACATCAAAGGTGTCATCTCTACTAGCAAAGCCAAAACAAATGGTGAGAGCTGAACTGATAACTACTTGCACAGCAGGCATAGACAGTAACCAATAGACTACAGTCACCATGGTGCCATTGTCACGAACTCAGCATATGTGGATACAGCTGGATACAGTACAGATGGCAAAATAGTCTCAGCAGGGCTTATGCCCTTGGTGGCAAACTAGACAGTAGACGCTACCAAAAATATTTTCAAAAATCATTGTATGCTTATTGTTAAATATATCTGTGATTAGTCATGATAAATATTTTGTCATAAGAAATTTTAGGAGTGCATGCTCATCTGTCAAAATACTGAAGAGTACATGTTTAGAGAAAGGTTGGGAACTCCTGCTTTAGAACAATATAGATTGTTGTGGCAAAGACAGTAACTAGTCAGCTTGAATTCTGTCAAAGCAGTATATAAAAGTATAAAACACTTCCGATTCAGTGTTTGACACACATGACTGTAGAAGTATGGTATTGTATAGAGTCTTGTGCGGGGCTGGTTAACAGGTTGTGGGTACCCGCATTTGCAGAGTGGGTGTAGGAACATGCAGAGCTACGCATGCGGGTGTGGGATGGGAGCTGGTTGAACTCAGGGTGGGTTGGGATCAGTGTTCCCTCTAAGCCGAAAAAAACGGCACTTTTGGCACTTTTTTGGATGCAGCTGACAAAAATTTTGAAAACCAGCATGTGCAAAATTTGGACGCATTTTCCCTCACAGAAGAAAATTTCACAAGACACAACTTCGTAATTTTTTCAAAGATGTGTGGGTCATGTTTTCCCAATTTAAGCCATGCTCAGGTTGCACTAAGTACATAGAGCAGTGACCGGTGTAAAAAAGTTCAGACGCATTTTCACGATTTCTGTGTCCAAAAACGATGCTTTTTGCATGAAGTTGAGATGCATTTTGAAAGTTATCTGCTTGCAATGTTTAAAACAAAAAGTTCTGGGCGTATTTTCACGATTTATGCATCCAAAAACAAAGCTGTTTGCCGCGAAGTTCAGATGCATTTTGGAAGTTACCCATTTGCAAGGTTTACAAGAAAATATTCTGGGCACATTTTCACGATATATGTGTCTAAAAACGAAGCTGTCTGTTGTGAAGTTCAAACGCGTTTCGGAAGTTATCCGCTCCCAACGTTTACAAAAAAATCTGGGCACAAATTCACAATTTATGCGTCAAAAAATGAAGCTGTTTGCTGTAAGGTTGAGGCGCATTTTGGAAGTTTTCCGCTTGCATGGTTTGCAAAAAGAAACTCTGGGCACATTTCATGATTTATGCATCCAAAAACGAAGCTGTTTGCTGTGAAGTTGAGGCGCATTTCAGAAGTCATCTGCTTGCATTATTTACAAGAAAAAATTCTGGGCACATTTTCACAATTTATGTGTCCAAAAATGAAGCTTTTTGCCATGACGTTAAGACGCATTTTGGAAGTTATCCACTTGCAGGGTTTGCAACAAAAAATTCCGGGCACAATTTCACGATTTATGCGTCCAAAAATGAAGCTGCTTGCTATGAAGTTGAGTCACGTTTGGGAAGTTCTCCATTTGCATTGTTTGCAAGAAACAATTCCGGGCGCATTTTCACGATTGATGCGTCCATAAACGAAGCTGTTTGCTGTGAGGTGGAGACGCATTTTGGAAGTTATCCGTTTGCAAGGCGTACAAGAAACAATTCTGGGTGCATTTTCATGATTTATGCATCCAAAAACAAAGCTGTTTGCTGTGAAGTTGAGACGCATTTTGGAAGTTTTCCGCTTGCAAGGTTTACAAGAAAAAATTCCTGGCGCATTTTCACGATTTATGCGTCCAAAAACAAAGCTGCTTGCTATGAGGTTGAGATGTATATTGGATGTTCTCTGCTCCCAACATTTACAAAAAAAATCTTGGCACATTTTCATAATTTATGTGTCCAAAAACGAAGCTGTTGGCTGTGAAGTTGAGACGCATTTTGGAAGTTACCTGCTTGCAAAGTATACAGAAAAAATTCTGGGCACATTTTCATGATTTCTGTGTCCAAAATTGAAGCTGTTTGCTGTAAAGTTCAGATGCATTTGGAAAGTTCTCCGCTCCCAACGTTTACAAAAAGAGTCTGGGCACATTTTCACAATTTACGTGTCCAAAAACAAAGCTGTTTACTGTGAAGTTGAGACGCATTTTGGAAGTTACCGCTTGCCAGGTTTGCAGAAAAAATTCTGTGCACATTTTCACGATTTATGCATTCAAAAGCAAAGCTTTTTGCTGTGAAGTTAAGATGCATTTTGGAAGTATTCCGCTTCCAGTGTTTACAAGAAAAAAATTCTGGGCACATTTTCACGATTTATGTGTCCAAAAACAAAGATGTTTCCTATATGAAGTTCAGACGCATTGTGGAAGTACTCTGCTTGCAAGGTTTCCAAGAGAAAATTCCAGGCGCATTTTCATGATTTATGCGTCCACAAACGAAGCTGTTTGCTGTGAAGTTCGGATGGATTTTGGAAGTTAGACGCTCCCAAGCTTTACAAAAAAAATCTGGGCACAATTTCACGATTTATGAGTCCAACACCGAAGCTGTTTGCTGTGAGGTTGAGACGCATTTTGGAAGTTTTGTGCTTGCAAGGTTTGTAAGAAAAAATTCTGGGCACATTTTCATGATTTATGCATCCGAAAGCGAAGCTGTTTGCTTTGATGTTTATACGCATTTGGGAAGTTTTCACCTTGCAAGGTTTATCAAACATGCTCTGGGCGCATTTTTACAATTTCACGTGTCCACAAATCTTTGTTGTCTTGTTCAGACCCATTGCGAAGTCCTTGACTTTGCATTTTATTAAAATGCTTAGAATCTGGACACATTTTGAGTACTTGTGCACCAACAAACTGTGATGTAGAGGTGTGATTTCAAGTGAAGGAAATTTTTGAAGAAGCCTTGGTCTGGCACCATAGACCTTGGACTGGCACCACACATTCTGTGATATCTGAGCATCGGAAAAAGAACAGATTTTGTGAATTTTTACCTGTGTTAAGTTTTCTGGCAAAATTAAGCTAAGTCGTTCATATAGGTCTTTATCTTAACTTCTACTTGTGTTTTGCATCTAATGCACCTTTGGCAGACAGTAAAACCTATTTTTTCTGGTTTATCACGCAACTGGTAAGCTGCTGAGGCCACGAAGTTTGACAGTAAAATTTCACGATCATTTGTGATGTATTAAGTATGAAAGCAAACAAGCCTGCAAGAGGCGGGAAGAATTCTGCAATGATCATTGATAGTTATAATTAATATATAGGCCTAGCTTGGCGAGATATAATTGCGATGCACTTATTTCGAAAAACAGTTAACTTGCACATGCAGTAAAGTGCTAACGAAGTCAGTGCTTGTTTGCAAAATTAGGCTAAAAAACAATGTCTTGATCAAGTCAGTATAAGTAGTCAGAAGGCTGGAAGAAGAGGTTTCCGTCAATCGATTTTGACATATCATCTAAAACTGCTGTGTGCAGTTAAGGCAAGTATGCCTAGGATTTTTCAGTGAAAAAATAGGCCTAAAATGGTTGCACAGAGTGCTTTTCTATCTAGTGATGTAACTTTATTTTGTCCAAAATGTTTTTTAGGTATTTAGGCAATTTTCAGTGATCTCTGCCTATAACGAAAGGCTGGTGAAATTACGCTCTGGCACATTTTTACAAATTCATTACTGCAGTGGTCTGTAGTACGCTATTTGCACACTCTTCACTTTCAGTGACCCCTGCCTTTTGCATATTTGGCCTCATAAAAGTTATGTGAGAGTACATGCAGGCTACGTGAGAGTTACGGTTTTGTCAAAATGATAAACTCAATAACAGTTCTGCAAGTGGGACATTCTAATGTTCACTGCTTTGATATAAGGTTGTTCCCTTTGAAAACTTACACACAAGATTTTATGACAGGCCTATGACAGCGATTTTATGACAGGCCTAACAGGCCTATTCAATATCGATTTTATTTATCTTTGATCAGGGTTCCCACAGTCATGCAAAATCATTGAAAATCCTGGAAAAATAAATTTTCTTGGAAAGTCATGGAAAATTGATAAAAATTTGGAAGTCATGGAAAAATCAAAAAATCATTAAAAATCTTAGAGAGATAAAAAAGGAATAAAATTTTTTAAATTTTTCAATGTTTCAAAAAGTGATTTTACAATTGAAGTCCTTTGCTTTACCTATGCCATCAGCAATTGACTCTGGTAACGTTTAGCTCTTTGGCTTTTCTGCATAAATCTCTTGAAGTTTATTTGTAGATGGTGCATTGTACTATCGTAGTTTGATCTTTGACTGAATTCATCAATTTTATTTTTAAGTTTGTAATTTAACTGAAAATCCACTTGGTATATTAAAGATTTATTGATTGGCGAATTCCATGTCCCCGAATATCAATTTTGGAACTACATGAAGAATGCAAAATATGCCAAGCTTTGGGAAGTTTTCCAAATTATCTTTATGCTATCTCATGGCCAAGCTGCTGTTGAGAGGGGTTTCTTGATCAACAATGAACCTATGGTAGAAAACATGAAAGAGAAGTCATCAATTGCTAGTCTTTTTGTGTATGACACAGTGAAGAGTAGTGCTGTTCATTTCAGTTAAATTCGATTAACCCCCATATTGAAAAAAATGTTCGAGCAGTGAGAATGAGATATCGATTGCATTTAGAAGATTAAATAAAACTTGCTGCTGAAAGTAAAAAGCTGGATAGAAGAAAACTGTACAAGATGAAATCTGTGCAGTTGAATCTTAAAGAAAGTTATGAAAAGAAAGCATAGCATCTATGAGCCAAGAGGCAGATGCATTAGCCATGCAAGCTGAAAAAAGCACAGTTTCATTTTACTGGCCAAGTCCAATGCTATTAGATAAAAAATTCATGAAAGCGAAGCAGATAATCAAAGTCTTTGCGAACAAGTACACAGTTTGAAAGAGAAGTTAAAGTTTATGGAATAAATAAAATTTGAAGCAATTATTGAATTGGCTGACAACAATTCAATAAAATTGGGGCTAGTTTGCTTAAATTGAAATATAACATTTACTTACTGCTGTAGAAGGTTACAAGCTCTATTAGCCACACCACACTTGATCTTAAAAACAGCTTTCATAGCATGGGCGAAATATCTATAATAAGTATCATAATTATTTGATTATTGTTAGGCAATGGTTGCAAAGTTAATTTTTTCTAAGCTAGAAATAGTTGATGATGACGGTAGATTTGCTGTTGAAACGTTCTGCAACTTTTTGTTGGCTTTATATTTCCACGAAAATGATTCTCCTCCCAAATCTACAGTATAGTGTGCAAATACGTTATGTTTTAAGACAAGGTGTGGCCAAGTTGATACATCTGTTAACCCTATGTTCATGCAATGAAATGTTTTCCACTTGAGATTCTTAAGATGCTAAATTATTTCCCACCTGAATAAAAATCAAGTTTTATCCATCTTTTTGTAGCCTCAGTGAAGTTTGTGAATAGTGGTATGTGCACTTTGTGCAGTGTTGCCGCACACGCTTATTTTTTATTATTAACTTGCAACATCGACAGCCAAGTGTGATAGTAAGATATGGAGTTTTGTCAATGCTTTGTGACAGAGAGGTTGATAATAGTAAGGTATGTACTGTATCTTGTAAATACTGCGTGACAGCGACACTACGACAGTGAGCTTAATAGTGAAGTGCAGCGTTTATTTTTCTGCAAATTCTTTTTGTAACCTCAGTGAAGTTTGTGAACAGTATTATGTACAGTGTTGTTGTATGTGCATATTTTTTACTATTAGCTTGCAACATTGACAGCCAAGTGTGATAGTAAGATAGGGATTGAGTGAATGCTTTGTGACAGTGAAGCTCATAATATTAAGGTGTGTACTGTGTCTTGCAAATACTTTGTGACAGTGACACTACAACAGTAAGCTTATAATAGTGAGGTGCAGTGTTAATTTTCATTTCTTTCCAAATTCTTCTCTGTTTTATTATGTACAGGTAACTTAGCATGCCATTGGTTAATCATGAAAAGAAAGGAAATGTTTTACTTCGAACACTTTCAAACACAATGTTAGTAATCGTGTAACTAACTGACTCTCTTTTAAGAACCATTGATGATGTTCTCCCATGCCAGTTTTGTTGCCTTATTTAGGGGATCTGTTCTTAGTTATTTTGCAATTATCGGCACCTAACATTTCTTTATTTTGCGCTAGCAGAGAAATGATAAATATTTGGTAATTATATTGTTATATTTGGCAATGTGGAAAGCTGGTTGATATTGATAGCAATGTTGGTTTGGTTTTGAGATGCGACACAGTTACTACACAAGGGGCAAGTTTGGGAGAGTTCGATCCCATTAGCGCAACAGCAGCTATTTTTGATAAGACTGTTATCAGTTTGCAAGTGTAAGCATCACTTAAACAGGCATGGAAAAAGTGTAACAAATGTCATGGAAAAATCATGGAAAAAGTCATAGAATGTCATGGAATTTGGTTTTGAAAATTGTGTGATAACCCTGTTGATCAACGCTACTATTTGAGTTAAACAGTATTTTGTCAATATTTCTGTTTCTACGTTATTATGTTTTGACAAAGCTTATGTAAATATATTGCGCAGTATCATCAGCCTGATTCGATTGTATTGTACTGTTGGTTTGGTGCAGTGAATTTCAACCTGGGAGTCATGACCTACATAGGGGTCGTGAACCATTTTTGGAGGGGTCACCAGTAGATGTTTTACGTACACAGCTGTATTACATTTGTTTTATTCGTGTTTTAGATGGGGGTTGTTGGATTAGAGTGGGTTGTTGTAATGGGTCGTGGTACAAAAAAGGTTGAAAACCACTGGTTTAGTGCGACAGTAAGCAATGAACAACAAAGACAAGAACGGTCAGTCAGGCCCGTATGCAGGGCAACCCGTGTCCCAGAGAAAAGGTTCACATTTGTGAAGGAAGTTTACATACTGCTCATTTCATTTGTTGCCTGATAAATGTGATGCTCGTTTTTTTGGTGGTTCATCAAAAAATGTTGCGTGTGTCATCTTGGAAAAAGTGAAGACCATTTTTTCTTTTTTTTTGGACATTCATTACAAATGGTTGATGAAATGTATTTTTGTTGAAAATGGATGCATTTTAGGAAAATTAATGAAGGGTGCCAAGTTTCTTTTCATGTTGATGGCACTTTTTGGACACCAGCCGACTTACAAAAATCTTAGAGAGAACACTGGTCGGGATCAGAATAAGATTTTTTTGTGCTGGTATATAACTGAATTATGACTCAATGCATGTTAAAGTGACGTGAGCAAGAAATTCAATGCCCCAGAGAGCTTGTGGTAAGAGGGTGTAGTCTGGTAGAGACAACACCACAGGTTGGAGTCTCCAGATCTCAGTGATCTTGCAAAGGATGTTTTCTGCATGATGACAACCAGTGCTGCTTATGAACGAGTGTTTAGTATTGATGGTCATGTTGTGAATAGCAGAAGAGCAAATTTAAAGAGTGCGTTAGTGAATGATGTATGTTTTCCAACAACACTCCTAAAACTGAGAAAGAAGTTCTGAAGAATGACTAAAAGATGTTTGTTTTGTCTAATAATGGTTGGCAATATTGTTAATAAATGCTTATAATGGGCAGAATTTTTGATGATTAGTTTACATTTAAATAGGTTTCCATTTTTCATATATACTTATTTTCAGTTTCTCACACATAATGTAACAGAGCTTAAAAAGCTTTGCTTTCTCGTTTCATCATTGCTAACAGGAATTACTTGCAACCAGCAACCTTTCCCAGAGTGTTTCACTGAATTGTAAAACTTAAATGGCCTCAAACATAGTAAATATTACATAATTTTTCATCAGTTAATAAGTGTCAATTTTTGTGCAGATCCTGTCAACCCAGCAGATTTTCGTCATGGACCAACTGTACAAAAAAGGTCAAATTCTGCTTTAAATGTTTCAGCTGCAAAACCTTTCTCTGCTTATAATCAAAGAATTGCTGAACCATATAACAATGATTCAGTGCATAATGAAAGACTGGTTGGTAGTAGAATTGAACCAAGCTTGCAAGGGTTTCAGAGGTCCGCAGGTATGACTGCTCATCAGAATCATGGAGGTTCAATGCCATCTGTTTATACATCAAGTAATATTTCTCAGACTGTGGACCACCCAAAAACAACTGGAGAGAAATATCAATCAATGTCTGTGCAAAGTGTACCTGCTGCTGTGGGTATGGTTTCAAAGAACTCGTTTCCTGTGACAACTTCTGATAACCAGAAGATTTACACTCAGAAATCTCATCACCAGGTTATGCAGCAGCCTGTTTATCGAACTCAAGCAAACAGCAGCATAGTACAGCATCATCAACAAGTGATATCAGGCTGGCAATATTCAGGAAGAGACCCAACTCAGCCTAATGTTTTTGTGGGTCCAACAAATGTGAGGCATATACCTTCAAACGTTCATTTATCTCAGCATCCTAATCTTTATCATCATCCTCCACAACGAATGCGACAAGACCAGTATGTTGCATCTCAACCATTTCTGCAGGTGAAACCTGCTGCTGGACTTAACGGACCACATGAAGAAGTTTCTCCATCAGATCTTCAGCCCAACAAATTTTCACAATTCTCAGATCACGAATCACATTTGTCAAGCACTTCTCAAGTAAACTTAAGAAGGTCTATTGAGTCCCTGAACTCATATCAGATGGCAAATCCTAACATTGCTGATAGAAATAGTGGACATTTTGGTCAGGCAAGTATCATGTCCAATAATATTTGTTACAGTAATTAATTGTTTTGTTAGTGTTGCATGTATCATTTTTGGGCAGTCCGAAATTACAATCTGTGTGCTATTGTCCAAGTTAAACACTTTGGTTACCGGGTGGATTCCCTGCGTCGATATCCACAGGTACCGGGTGTTTTACCTTTAAGGACTGCATAAGCCACTGTTTTGACAGAGCTTTGCAACACTTAGTTGCCAGCGGATTGAGCTATGGAGCTGTTCAAACCCTCTACGGATTTAGCAAGTCTTCTTGTTCAAATGGAAAAAAAATTGGTTTTGGGTGTGGGGTTTTCTTTGGGTAATATCATAATGGGGACATGTTTTCGCCCTTGTGGCCGAGTTTACCTGGCTGTGGGCACGAACCCAATGGACCATTTTTTGGCTCAAATTTTTTTGGAATCTAGGCTGTCATCCAAGTCTTTAGAGCCACTAATTGGCTTCCCATAGCTGGAACCAAAATTATGGCTGAAAAAATAAAAATTGGTAAAAATTCCACCCTGGAAATGCTAACCTAGGGTGTATTCCAATGTTAGAAAGTCGATCAAGGTCTCTCTCAGGGTAAATTTACCCTTCAAATGTCCAAGGATACCACTACCAAAAAAGGTCATTTTTTCAATTATTTTTGCAAGTCAAGTCAAGTCATGTTTGCGCTGTA
>JGI24158J21664_10004285_pt1 | contig 18300 bp, 14 predicted proteins | sample Ectturendosymbi3_FD_21664 | JGI IMG/M metagenome (IMG submission 21664)
ACTTTTCTGAATTTTATCTTTGAAAAAAGGTTTGTGATGCTCGACGTCTGGGTTTTATGGTGAAAATACGATGAAGAAAACTTTCAGAAAATTGTATTGTTAAAAATCGCTAAAAAATGTTTTAAAAAGTTTTATATTGCACAAACCTCACGCCTTACAAGATATTTTCGTACAATAATGTCATTAGGCTTTGGAACTTCTTTGCAGTATGTCAAATCATTTGTAGTTAAGTTTATCGGATTAAAAACACACATTGCTTCAGTAGATTTATTTCTTATTTTCTATTTGTATTGTTGCTGAAACTGGAAAGAAAATATGATAATGCTCACTTGAGAGTTACTTCAGTTTTTTCCTGAAGTGTTTTGGTTTCCGTAAACAAGTGATCTGACCCATATTGTAAATTGCAACTTGCATATTTTTACTGGAAAAAAAACTACAAATTTGAGATGTGTAATCTGCTTTACTTGGTTTGTATTACCGCATTTTTCGGACCGTAAGGCGCACTTAAAATCCTTTAATTTTCTCAAAAATCGAAAGTGCGCCTTATAATGTAGTGGGCCTAACGTATGAATCTGGCTGTGCTTTCTCATCTTGAACCAATTTTAATCGGTAAACGGTGCTATTTATTTAATTGCTAGGTACGATTTTTTTGTAAACAGACCATCGTGTTGCGTAATAAACCAACAACAATTGCAATGAGCAGCATACGAGAGTAGCTAGCACGTACCACAGATCACATTACTCTGCGGGGCTCCAGACTACATTGCTACATACCAAATCAAACACGCGAACAACTTTTATTTTATTGTATTTGTGTCTGGCGAATTAGGCATGTGTGACGAATTAAACTTCTTCGTATGCAATGACAGATTAAACTCCCAGTGGCGACTCATTCCCTCGTGCGACTTCGGCACTCGAGAGTTATTGTGACAGAGTTGAACACAGTTTGACTTATCTAGTGTTGCTTCATTTCATGCGCCTTATAATCTGGTGCACCTTATGGTCCCGAAAATACGGCAGTCAAATCAAGCTTTCGGGTATGAAAAGGTAAAAACATGCTTGGCGCCATTACGTCACTACCGTGACAGCTTTTCGTGTTTTTCATTTTTCACAGCCCTTTTCTCCTGACTGACCATAAGAACTTGCAGCAAGATCACTACAGTTCACTTGCAAAAGTGCCGGTGATGGCAGCAGGAGTTACCTAAACGTCTGTAAAAAGTGTCGTTTACATCGTTTTCATTGGCCGTTATTTTCATTAAAAGTACGTGTTATTAGTTTTTTATCTTTATTACAAATCGTGTCATTATAGAGGGCAGCAATGCCTAATTCAGTAGCATGGTTGGTGCGGAAGCCAAATTGCTGTGGGTACAGTATAAAATAACTTGTGACAAGGGAGTACAATCTGCTATAAAATATTTTTTCAAAAATTTTGGAGAGAGTTGGAAGTACAGATATTGGTCTATAACAATCACGAGATTTGGGACTAGTTATTGTAGGAACGGGTGCATATTGAGCAATTTTTAAAACATATCGAATATTACTTTTTGCCATATATTTATTTAAAATATCACATAAACATGAGGATAAACTATGAGGAGAATTTTTTAAAAACTTTGCTGGGATGAGATGGAAGTTTGATGCTGTCACGCATTTTAAAGAGTAAATTATTTGGTTGATTTTATGAGCATTGGTTGGTTGGAACAAACACATGTTGAAAAAATACTTATCAAGAAACTCATTAAATGTTGCAGTGGGAGGGAACATTTTGGAGGAAATGTTTTTGCCAATGTTGACGAAGTGAACACTTAGTTCTTCGCAGTGGTTCTGCATAATACTGTCAGCAATGAAGGTCTCTGCACCTACTGTGTTTTTTCGTTTTAGGTGGAAATAACTTCGTTAACAACTTTCCAGGTTTTTTCGATGTCATTGCAATAGATTTCCCAAAATTTTGTCTAAAAATGAGAGACTTTTTCTCAAACGTCCCACTTTCACCTATAGCGTCACAAATATTTGAAAAATCTGTGATCAATCAAGTTCTTCATTTTCATTTTGAGATGCCTTCGCAGAAACAAAAGCTCAATATCAAAATGCAAACCTAAGACAAGACGTTGGAAAGATATCAACACAAAGGCAGCGTTTTCACAAAGATTTTAAAATCTGATCTGCAAGTTTTGTAAAGAGACTGTTCTTTTCAAACTGCTTGATGTTTGCTAAAATATAATATGGAACAGAAAGAAAACGACGAACTAATAGAAAACTATTGATTGGAGCATGTTTGTTCAAAGTTTACATTATGGTTTGATATTTTTGTGGATTATTGCGTTCTGTCAAAATCACTGATTGCTTTGGTGAAACTTTCAACCAAAAATAGAAACTTCTACAAACTTCACTTGCTCTTACCGTATCTGATGAAAAACCCTTTTCAACAGGTTGGCAGAAGTAACTCGACCACAAAATCAATTTTACACGATTCTTTCTGCACAGCTCTTGGAAATCACGTTTAACTCTTAGTCACCTGGTTTTAAATTCGACCCTGGCACGATGCGCACAGAATAAACCTTTCAAATCTTACGAAAGTTCGTGATGGGTCAGTGGTGACAGAGAATTCTCTCTGAAAGAAACTGCTGAAAATGTTTGACTGGATGTTGTTTGCGAAGTTCTGATACTGTCATAGGAAGCAGGTAACTGCATTAGATGAGTTATCAACGCGCTGCTCGACAAATCATTGCAGGTGTTGTTCGCAGGATTTTCTCCCAGTTTTAAGCAAAATAAACCGATTTCACAAAAGACCTGACTAAAAAGTCGGTTTTCTACCCTTATAGCTTTAAAAAAACTTATATTGTGCTGTTGCAATTAAAGGAAAACATTTTTAACATGTGATTAGTTTTTCAAAAGATTTACACTATAAGTTTAGATTTTATTTTGTAGAGCCTTCATTTTACTTGTCACAAGGTTGTGTTAGTGGAATCGAAACGTTTTTGCACTGATCTGATGCCTTGCTTTTAATGGTCACAATATTAAATAAAAAAGTTCGCACTGAAAGTTTAACCATGGCTGCAGATAAAACGCTTAAATCAACTGCCGATCTGACGCCATTTAAACCAGCTGCGGATCTGACGTCATCTAAACAATCTGTAGATCTGACATCATCTAAACCATTCGCGTATTTGAAACAACTCAGAGCAACTTAATCATCCATTCATTTGTTTTGTTTTCAAAACAACACAAGCATCTGATTTTGGAATGTTCATGTCGCCAAATTTCTATTTATTCAAACACACAAAGACAGCTTAAGAAAAGTAAATTATATTTACAAGCAAAGCTAATAATTTTACAAAAAAAACAAACATATCAACAAAATTTTTGTATGAAAATACTCTTCACAAAAATCACCAATAACAGAGTTTTTATGGTGCTGCAAAAAATTTTAAGACCACTCCCTCGCGTGAATTTGACCTGCGCAAAATTTTTGCAATTTCACTAAATATTTTACTTTTTATGTTTAAATCAGGGGTCTCAAACACATGGCTCGCGAGAGTATTTTATGCGGTTCGCGATTTCTTTGAGAGTTTCAAATAATAAATGTTTAAGTTGATAGTTAATTCACTGGTGTTCAAAAGTATTCGGCTAGCTAGTGAGTCAAAAAGTTTCTTTAAAACAAATGTACAGAAGGCTAGAGAGGATTTGCCTATAATTCATGATACCTTTCGCAAGAAACAAGATGTAAAAGCTGTTTCTAGGAATGGTTCAATTACCGCTTTTGCTGCTCTGGCGTGATAAAGCGGCCCTCGGGCTACTTTGCACTTCCTCATTTGGTCCTCGGAGCATTTTGAGTTAAAAACCGCTGGCTAAAATTAAGCACCGACATTTCTATGAAGCATGAAAGAAAAAAAACATGAACACAAAAATGAGACAACATTTTCATTAAAGAGGTATAAAGGGAATTGAAACAACTATCTACAGGAAAATACTCACACAGGCTGTAGAACAAATGGGAAAGCTTGTCGCTAATAAAATATGAAAAAGTGTCATTCAAAGCTTATTACATCGTTCCGCCCAAGTATGCAGCTCTTATCAATTCATCCACAAAGAATTTCAAAATATTAAATCCTGTTTTCTTAGCAATGGATACCCGGAGTGGTTGATAGACAAGCAAATCAAAATACTGTATTTCTCAACAAACGTTTATAAAAACACTTCTACAAACAAGCCAGAAAGGACAACTGATATCCGAAGACGTCTTCTTTACATGCCTTACCTTAGCGAAACATCACTACAACTAGAAAAAAATTGCGAAACTTTTTTCTAAAATATTTGAAGGAACTTGCTCAACTGTCTCTCATTCGTAAAACACATACGATCGGAGATCATTTTAAATACAAGACAATGAAGCACATCTGGAACGATGCAATGTGGTATATAAACTTAAATGTTCGTGTGGTAATTTCTATATTGGTCAAACACAAAAGAATTTGAAATTTCGTCTGGAAGAACACAACCCTTTAAAATCTAACCATTAAACTACCGATGCAGTAAACCATTTTTTTTTATACGGGAGAACCAGCTTAGCAACTCTACGGCAGCTTGAGAGATTGTCTCGCAAGAAAGGAAATAAGACAGTTGGTGTAGAGCATTTAAGGAAGTGCTTTATATACCATCTAACACCAGTTTTTCTACGGTTCAAGTTGCACAGAAATGATTTGCAAGAACTGTGAACTACGAAGGGTTAACTCCTACGTCACAATCTTCTCATGAATGAAATTAAACAACACCATAGAAGTATTTGTCAGATAGAAGCAACGCATCTGCAGAAAAGAAAATATTTTGAGCATGATCTTGGTCTAATTTCAAAACTGTATGATTCTTCGTGCCTGTGAAAAAGATGAGTTCGACCAAGCAGCAATTAAGCACAAGCAGAAACTCTGTCGTTTAGGCTAGTTTCCAACATCCAGTTTGTGGCAAGATTGCCGTTTACGGCTTTCAAATCTTACGTAGAAGAAACAGTCCTCCCAATTCACCTCCCCGGTTGTGCAGCGGGCGCAACATCTCCTTGCAGATACGCCCACTGGTCAAAAGCACTCGTCATTGCTGACCCTCCATAAACGCTTTGCACCCGAATAGCAAGTTACCTGACGTGTTTTGTTTGTGGTATTTCATGTGCAGTGTTGCCGCCTGCTAGTGTCCTTTTTCTGAATGAAATGCGACTGTGCATAAAAACTTGGTTGGAAATTGTGCTCGAATCTAAGTACGTAACAAGGAAATCCTAGTGCACGTAGCACTGATAAGAATAAATGTGAAGCTGTTAACACCTTTTTACACTAGAATTTCAACTTTTTCTCAAAAAATTGATTTCAAATTAAGTTTTTCCCGATTCTTAAGCTCTTTTGCTGCACGTTCTTAATTGAAAGTAAAACCCTTGAAAGACCTTTCATAGATTCACGTGCTAGGGTGGAAGGGATTCCCATCAACTTGCCTGCGATCATATGAATCGAACTTTTTTACTTTTGCTATTATCAAACAATTGTTCGAAGGTGGAAAGCATCTGACTTGAAAATATTCGTTGCGATATTAATATCGTCAGGACAAAATTTGTTTTATGTCTACATTGTTGCAGATAAGATGTAAAATTTGGGGTTATATAATGTTGCGTGTGATTCCATGGCAGCGCCTTAAAATTTGCCCGGCATGAGAATTTTTTGTTCCTATTTTTAAATTCCCTTTTTACCGGAGAAAACTTTGCTTCACGACACAGTTTTTATTCACTCTTGTTTCATCGGCGTTATGGTTCTGATATTCACATATAAATCCATTTCATCAAGAATGTTTAATCAGTTCTCGTTAATCCTACCAAGAACACACGCAAGATGTCGACATATTTTAAATATTTTTTCCTTCTTTCGTAAATCGGACTTGCACTACATTTTTGTCTGCTGTAGTTTTCTCTCATAATGCGGCAAAGGATATGTCGCAAAGTGTTTTCTTCCCTGTGGCAGGTCTGTTTTTCATTAGCTTTCCGAGTAGTCCTCAATACCATGTCGCCTCTTGCATTTGTTACTAGCCTACATTTTTTTCAAATATTTTATGGTTTTTCATTAAGAACCATGGGCGTTCGACTTCAGCAGCTCGCGGTTTCCAAATCTTTGCGTCTGTCGATTGTCGCAGCGAGTCTGATCATTCATCCTCGCCAATAACAGTTGTTACGTAGTTTCGTGGGTCTCGCAAGCTTTTTGTAGCGTGGTTGGGACCAGCTGTTTAATTATAAACTTTTTCACAAGCGGTCTAATGCTAGGTTTTTCAGATTCTTTGTTTGAACGGCTATATGTGTTTATACGAGCTTCGAAAAACGCATTTGAAGAAAACAACAACAATTTCGTATTCGACTTAAAAGTCCTTTTATTAGAAAAACAACATAGTAAGATGAAGGAAAACAATTCGAACAGCGGAAATGGTTTTGCTGATGACGAAATGCGCACAATTTTAAAGCGACAATAACAAATTTCAAAGCAACACTAACAAATTGTAAAGCGACAGTATCGTCGTTTTACACGAAGCAGTCGCTTCTCTCCACAGATACCGACGTTTGTAGAAAATGACTTTTATGAAGTTGACTGGCAGGTTGGGTGTTTCCTGCAATACCGTCCACTCGGAAGCACTACTCGACAGTTGTGAACTTCTTCCGGTGCAAAGAACCGAAAGTTTTCCCTGTTTCTTGACATTTTGTTTCTTGACATTTTGTTTCTTGACATTTTGCTTCAAGCACGATAAAAGCAAGCGTTGAAAGAGCCGGCGTTTTGCGTGAAATTTCCCTCTTTTTTGGTAATACTTCACGATGTGCTTCATGAGTTTGATTACACCAATACGCTGAGATTTTTGTAAACAGATACCTTGCCTTTAGTGTTCCCTCGAAGAGAATTGTACATTGAGCAAATGTTTGTTTCAGTGAGCATGCAATACAGGCGCGCAACCAGTGAAGTGTTTCAAGCGGTAAAAAGGCTATATGCGATATACATATACGATATTAAATTTGGAATGTTGTAAGTGCGCGAGAATGAGATTTCACTTTGCAACTGGTCTGTAACTGCGCAGTTGCGCACCTTAAACGGAACACTGAGGACCTTGGCAATATTAAAACTTAACCACTCTCTTTCTAATCACTTCTCGTTTGTGGTTCGACCGTTCTATATGCAATTGGCAATATGATTTAAACGTATCGGAATTAATATTTAATTGTATGATGATTTAAATCTCAGCAAAACAATTGGCATTCAGATTTAAATGCATCTTCTTGCACCCGCCAAACGCCTATCATAACTTTCTCTGTTTCGCAATGATGTCAGTGCATGACGAAATCGTCGAAACTGCGTCATTGTTTTGCGAAAATGGATGGTGCGGAAGTTTCGGCGTCCGTCATCCGCAATCGGCCAGATGTCATGCCCGGGGAGAGCGTACAGAGATAGCGCCCCATGCAGTCCGGTGGTTTTTATGCAGTCGGCGCCGATTTCATTTCACGTCGAATTTTCAAACAGTTCAGGTCCGTCGCCAGTGGGGGGGCCAGTGGTGCCCGGCCCTCCCATTTGAAATCGGTGCCCCCCCATTTTACATTTGGGCCCGCGGTTCCCGCATACTTTCAATCCTGTATTTTAAAAATGTGCCCCCCCTTCTGCTTTTTGGCCCCCCCTGCTGCTAAATCCTAGCGACGGGCCTGAAACAGTTGCTGTCAATATCGCACGAAATGTGTCAGTTCAGCCCAGGAATTGCAATGTTATTCAGGCTGAAGGCCTTCCGCCCAGTACATGACACAGGTTTACTTACAAGTGCTTACTTTTCAGCAAGCCGTTTTGCTTAGTATAAAAAACGCGCTGGAACGTGAGAGCTTTTTCTATTTACAAAATTGTTTCGATAAACGTTGACGTTTTTCCGCTGGAAACACCAGTTTTTGGGTTCGGGTTAAAGTGAAAACAAAAAATGTCCCTGATCTCTCCTTCTCGAACGGTCAAAATTGTAAGCATCGAAAAAATGATTGGTTGTTGAAAAACTTGGTGTAATCTTAATTTTTGAAAAGCACTTTTGGGGGTAATACCTATTTTTTTAAAAATTTGACGTTCTTCAACATATCCAGTTGTTGGAATGAGAAGAGCTGAGAAAAAGTCTAATTCGATCTTCAGCATTTCCACAAATTTAACGAGACCAAAAATTGGTTAAAAATTTTATTGAATATCCAACACTAACATGTTGAAATCAGGCTTTTACAAACCAATTAAAGTCACGTTTAACCACCTGGCAAAACCCACACGAGAAACGATGCCCTTTTCAGCTCATCTCAGCCATTATTATTTCCACCTGATGCTCTTCACTGTCACGTGCTTTGAAGGCAGCCAAACGTGCTTTGGCATCTGCAAATGACGCAAACAAGGCGATCACGTTAATAGCTGAATTAAAAGCAAATACAATGGTGAGCAACGTTGGGGATGAAATTTTAAGGTATTTCTTTGTTACTGCAAATCCAAGAAACAAGACATCTGTTGCCACGCAGACGGAAGTGCACTTGCAAAGACGAACGATCAACTTTCTAATTGTTGACCGGTTGCCAGCTTTTTCTCTAAAGTACGCATATAGCGGCAGAAGCGTCAGTGCCAACAGCGAAATCTGTGTCAGAGTGAAAAGTAAGCAAAGAGCTGTGAGGGCCCAATGGAAATTTGACGGCGCTCGCACTGATTCGCAACCTCTTGAGGTGCTTTTAGTCGGCACCAAGTTAATGACAACGGCCTCGGTCAGACAGAGAACAACGATGGCTACTAACGTTCCGTAACTGACAGCAGAAGCAACCTTGCTTTGTTTAATTGTAGGAATTTCGTATATCCCTTGTTGACGCATCCACAACACGACATAAACAAGAGCTTTGCTGGTTAAAGACAGTAAAATTTCCATAAATGAATAAACGAGGCAAACGGTTTCTGGCAAATCCCTTCCTTGCACTGATATTAAGAACCAGGCACACTGCACAAATAAGGCGTATGCAGAGAACAAGCATAATTTGTTAGTTACTTTCATATTGTCCTTGGTGTTTTTCCATTGGTACAACGAAGCTGTCAAGGACAGGTAAAAACTAACCAAAATTAGTCCAGCTACCATTATTTTTTCCGCAGGTCGTGTTGCAAATTCCTGCTCTATCTTGTTAGACAATTTGAGTAAAGTCAATGTTAAGTTTGAAGATGCTGACTGTTGCTCAGGTGTGCTTGAGGAGCTTGATGAGTTCTTTCCTTCAGAAGCATTCATTTTTTATTTTTAAATCAAAGCTGCACAACAAAACTTGTCAAATGTGCTTTTGCTGCAATACTGAGCGATGTTGAATTTGTACATCACACCTGTTGTCACCAGATCCATTGGTTCCTACCAGCAATGCCATTAAAAATGAGCAAGTGTCTAGCACAAGTCTTGCAATTGCCTTAAATCTTATCTAAAAGGAATAATACAAACTGTGAGCCAAGCAGCAGAATGAAAAGAATTGTTATTTTTCCATTTCAAAACAGAACTGTTCATAACAAACCACATTTGTTACAGACCTGTTCATAACAGACATTGTTCGTAACGGGTCTGTTGCAAACATGGTCTGTTGTGAACGTGCTCTATGATGAACGTGGTTGTTTGTGAACTGTTTTTGTTGAAGCTTGTTGGATTGAAAGCTGAGTTGCTTCAGCAGATTTGCTTCTTGTTGCTTCTTCATATGTTAGAACTGGAATAAAGGTATGATTACCTGCGAATTACATGTACTTAAATTTGTTTCTTAAAGTAATTGATGCCGGATAGGAAGGGATTTGACGCATATTGTCAGTTGTAACTTGCAATATCTGAGCTTGATAAACCCTGTAAGTTATCAAATAATGTATAATCTGCTTTGCTTACTTTTACTTCAATCAAACTTTCGGCACTGAAAGCTTAAAAATAGTTAACAATCCATCGATTCAAACATTTTATATACTCTGCAATTTACAGCAGGGTAGGGCCTGGGAAAGAGCGGTCGAGCGCGACAAACTACATTTGAGCACCATGCGTAATTACGGCGTAATCAGTGCTTCAAATTTAAATTAAAACGTGACTCACGCAATGGAGTGCACGCGCACACAACGTCTGAAGTGATGTGCAATTGTGTAGGAGGCAGGTGGGGCAAGCGCACACCCAGCAAAAATAGCGCCCAGCGTTGTTGGACTTCAAAAAACTGGCCCCCGACGCTTGTAGGCAGAAGTCGCACAAAAACTTTTCGGCAAGTTCGAGCAAAAATCCATCGCACCCCCAAAATTTTGCCTGCTCCCACACCTGCAGTGATGTGTATAGGCAGACCTGAAACCATCGCTCCATCACAGCCAGAACTAGCCAACGGTTTGTGGAACTTGATTTTGTATATCTTCGCTGGAAGTTCACGATGTTCATAATTTCACTGTTTTTTGCTACGTTTTCAGAACAACTAAGTCCTAGCTGTGAATGTCGAGGAGAAATTCGCATCAGAGCTCGGAAATCATTTTTGTTTGAAGTGATTCAAACAACATATACTTGAAAAAATGGATGTTTCGGATCGAGAACCTGCTGCCTTAAAACCAAACCCGATTTATCTCTTCGAAGTGATTCAGTGTTACGACACTGACCCCGTTTTAAACGATTTCATGCTTATTGCGTTGCATGGAGGTGAATGTTGCGCTACTTTGTTTCAGGGCATTTACCTTTGTGCAGGATTTCATGATGTAAAATGTGAAAATATTTTCCGAAGTTTCCCTTTTGAATTTTAAATCCTAAATATTTGCAAATTCTACGATCCATTAAGGCTTTCACAAGTTTTCCAATTTAATTTTAAGATAACTTCATCAACAAATACTCAAATTAAAAACGTAAATTTAAGGTAAGGCAAGCGGCAGCCTTTTACAAAAAAATTTCATTCTGAGCTTAAAATTTTATGAAGAGACTGTTCATAAAACTGCCTGATTTTGCTAAAATGTTGCATGAAACACAAATAAAAGCAACAGTTTTGTAGAATCCTTTTGGAGTGGAGCCTGTTTTCCAATATTTGCACTGATGTATGACAAGTTTTTCGTGGATCATTGCGTTCTATCCAGGGCAGTGATGACTTTGGTGAAATTCCGATCAAAAATAGAAACTTTTCAAACTCCACCATCTCTGACCATATCTTGTGAAAAACTTGTTGGCAGAACCAACTCGACCACAAGATCAATTTTCAAGCTTCTTTCTACACTCGGGGAAGTCACGTTTACCTCTCACTCTCCATGTTTAACTTCTACCTTAACTTCTGCTTCTTCTACCCTGCTGTTTAACTTCTGCCCTGCTGGCAAGGTACGCATCGAAGTAGCCTTCCAAAAGAAATCTAACGAAAGTTCGTCGTTCAGTGGTGGCAAAAAAATTCCTACAAAAAGGATCTGCTGAAAATGCATCACTGGATACTGTTTATCATAGGAAGCAGGTAACTGCATTTCATGAGTTATCACCATCCTGCTGCGCTCGCACCAGCGACAAATCATTGCAGGTGTCATTCGCAGCATTTTCTCCCAGCGTGAGATGATTTCCAACAAAACCAACCGATTGCACAAAAGAGCTGACTCAAAAATCATTTCTTCTCACTCATACCTTGGGAAGACAATTAGCTTTTGCTGCAAATCAAAGGAACCCTCGGTTCATTGGTCAGAGCAGTAAAACAGAAATTCACACTGAATCTTCGAAGATCCTTAAAAAATATCACTTTGATATCGCAGAAAAAGCTTTTGATTCATTTACTGTAAGGCAGTTTAGAGGCAGCCTTTTTTTGTAACTTGGAGTCTGAGTGTGGGAGGTGACATCGGTCTGACATAATCTAACTTAAATCGTTGATAAAATGCTTTCAATTTTTTTTCAAAAAATGGTTTTGAAGATTTTTGGGATTTTTTAAAAATCCTTATTAAACCTTTTTTATCACGCTATTCGAATTCATTGTGCTGTTTTCCAAGTCGCCACTTGTTCATAAACGATATGGATCTGCTTGGACGCATGTAAGACAATCGATGCAATAAGTAAAGGTGATTTGAATGATCCATTACCCTTATTTATGCTGCTCTCCTTCAGATAATGAATCAGAACAAGTTTCAACTTGATGAGCACACATCTTGACACAGCCGCAGTGGACGTCCTGTTTTCTCAAACCAACACAGGAGCAATGCGCTGACTTCAGCGTCTTTACACAAAACTAACCTTTACGACGTGCAACCTTATATAAGTATAGCTAACAAGTCCATTTTCCGCAAGCCATGTGCTGTAATAAAATAGCAGTAAAATATGGTCGAAGACTAATTGCTTTTCCAAGTTATATATAACGTAATACCTTGCGTAGAGCTACAGCCATAAATCTATGAAAATGTAACTAGGATTCACTCCTGATACAGGACCAAAAGTATTGGATAATTTGTGTTTAGTCTCCACAAAGGAATTGCTAACAATATTGTCCACTTAAGCAACTCATAACACTTCATGGCCAGAGTGTTCTGTGAAAAGGATATAGTGAACTTTTAAACTTGTAAATTGCTTTGCTCATGCTGACATTTTTGCATTTGTTCCCAGCTTACCTTTGCATCGCAGTAACAGGTCTCGTATCAACGGACGCCATTGCAGGATAGGAAGGCGTTATTTTCGCTCTAAAACTCGTCATTGTCACTTCAAAGTTGTGCGCCCTTCGTCACCGGAGAAATGGTTTTGACTATTCTCATGATTTTCCCTCAACTTGAAAATTTACTTTTCCTAATAAAACTACTTTTCAGATTATTATAGTTTGCTTCAAAATCATTTTTCGAAGCGCGCGAAAACTAACGTGATTAAACAATATTACCACAAACAGGCTAAAAACAAGCTTGCGGGGCTAAAAAAACACGCAACAATCAACCACGAAACTTTCGCCATTGTAATCAACGATTTTTTTTTATACAGTAAACCTTGGTTAATCCGGATTCGATTTGACCGACGATTTTTTTATCATTCCAGACGTTCATTGGTGATCGTGAGCACTCTTGTGTTGCATCTGAAAGGAGCCGAATCGTTTCTAGGGACCAGTCAGAGTGCACTTAAGAACACAACAGCGTGGAAATGCAGAAAAATTAGATGGGAAAAGAGCAGATTTTATCCGGTATTGGCGAAGATCCGGATTATAAAAAAAAACGGATAAACCGAAGATTTTTACAAAGAAAAACGTTAGAAATCTTTCGTACCACCAGTTGTATCCGGTTTTGACGAAGATCCGGATTAACCCAGGTTTACTGTATATGGTGCTTTGCTGTCTGCGCTTTACAACTACAATGGTCTTGTAACGCCACGACTGAGTTTTCTGTGTGTTCTGGGTGTGCTCCCTGCAGCTCTTCCGTACACCCCACGCCTGGTAAGATGGCTGCAGTACCAATTTACAAGGTCTTGGTAAGGTCCGGCCGGGCACCCGCACCTTTGACGATGTGTGATCAACTCGCCGCGGCAACTGAAAGACACAAAGGTTTGGGAATCGCGAGCTGCTGAATAGGTTTTCGCCTTTTCGTTAAAAGACCACAAATAAAAAACCTTGGCTTAACCTTCAAGTTCTCTTCTAACTTCTGCAGCAACAGGTGCAAGAGGCGGCGTTGCATTGGGGAGTAGTCGGAAATGCTGATGAAAAACACCGCAGGGAAGAAAACACTTTGCAACGTGAAGTTTCCGGCAATATGAGAAAAAAAATATTGCAGAGCAGAAAAAACATATCGTAAAAATCCATTCACGAAAGAAAATAGTTTTTAGAAATGTCGGCGTTTGGTTGTATTAACGAAAACTGATTCAACTTATTTCATGAAATGATATTTTCTATGAAGTTCAGAACCGCAGCGTCAGTAAAACAAGTGCGGGCAAAATTTGTTTTGAAGCAATGTTTACTCGACGAACTTGAAATTCTGGAACGAAAATAGATTCTGATGTCGGACAAATTTTTATAGAGCGTTGCCATGGAATCACACGCAAGATTATGTAACCTGAAGACATCCATTTTACTTTCAAAAAACGCGAAAACAAGGCAGGTTGCCCCGAACTTTGACGTGATGTTGCACACGATATTAATATCGTAGTGAACATTAATAGAATGTTATCTCCAACGTGATACGCAGTAAAACCTGCCAAACGACATTGCAGACAAAAACAGTTCATTTGCTAACAGATCCCGAACACCAGTCTGCATATGCAGGTGTGGAAAAAAGCACGAGAAGCAGCTGTAATTAGCTTCGGCCATAACCAGGCAATGGGTGTCGAAAACGAAACCTTGCTAGCAGAGGGTTCGAAAAGTGAAGATAACATTTAGCTCAGGGGTGTAACGAGGGGGGCAAAATTCCCCGGGCGCCGAAAAATCTCAAGAATGTCACAAATACTTTCAATACACTACATTTGCTTCCGAAAGACCTCAGGTTCGAACAAAGGGGCGGCAAAACTAGCTTCTTGCCCCGGGCGCAATCTAAACCCGTTACGCCCCTGGTTTAGCTGCCAAAAAATTAAACAAAATCGCACTAAACATATTGAGAAGAAATATGAATTTTAGTAAACGTCAAACTGTAGATAAATTGAAATACTGGTGCACTTGGCGTCGAAGGTGACGCTTCGGAAAAATCTGGATGTTTTTCGTCTTTGATATTTCCTTGAAAACGCCAAACGAAAAACACGATCACAGGTAAGTTGATGTGGAATCTCCTTTGTTGCCACGATATTTTTTGTGGACTTAATTCCAATAAAGCTTGCAGCAGAAGAACCAAGCAGCAAATAAGTTAAGAACTCGACAAACCCGTACATTGCTAAGTTCAAAAGATTTTTTCAGTGGATTCTTATCGTTGTTACGTTCTCGGATTTTCATTGTTCGGATTCGAACACGGATTCCGACACGAATTTATGCACAGCATTTCATGCTGAAAAACGAATTTATGCACAGCATTTCATGCTGAAAAACGAATTTATGCACAGCATTTCATGCTGAAAAACAGTGACACTTGCATGTGGCAACACTGCTTAAGAAGTATCAAAAACAAAACACATCAGGTAACTTGCTATTCGGGTCGCGAAGCGGTTATGGAGGGTCTTTTGACGTGTCGTTCTAAACGAAAGTCGACATTAAACACGAATACAGTCTCACAAACAACAGAACAATAAAGTCAACGCGTTATACCAGGGGGGTCCAAACTTCCATGCCAGAGGGCCACATAAGCTATTGCACAACAGTCCGAGGGCTGTTGTTGTGCGATTATTTATGGATATGTTACATTCTACCAAATCCACAAACTTTTCGTAAGCCTATTACTTTTCATTGACAAAATCATGTCTTTGCGGCTGGATGAACACAGCTTCACGAGCACGATTAGGTCTGTGGGCCGCAGTTTGGACACACTGCGTTAAGCAAAGGATGATGTTCGATATGCTCTCAGTGTTCCGACGAGTACAACGGAAGTGAGGAAGCTCAAAAAACGGCAACAAGCAATTCACATACAACACATTTTCAATCGACCAATAAACAAGAGTCACGTCATAGCCGGGCAGTGATGCGTATCAGAACAGCGATCATACGAAGGAAAGGGGTTGGATACGGTCGGCTGGCCATCTGGCAATGGGGACGGCACTAGGGGCCTCGTCTAGGGGGTCTCTCTGCTCATGTTCAAACACCAACGACCGTCATTAGCCGGGACGTCGAGGTACAGCCCACCATCGCCCACTTCTTCGAGGTGGGGTCGAAAGCTTCGAAAGACTTGGCAGAGTGTTTCTCCCGAGGGCTTGACCGTCTGCGTGAAAATGACAAGTTTCATCATCAGAGCAGAACACAAGCGACGGCGACAGAAGTAGCCACGGATCCGGAGTATCGACACCTCCGGCAAGTGTTGCAAACAGAAAGCCTGGGCGGCATGTGCGCAAAGCTTCGCACTGTGGCAGCAAGCAACAATAGAGATCACACGCCGCGATCACTCTATTATTGCTTGTTCGCGCCACGTATGTACGCCGTTTTTCTTCGCGCACATTCCGTTCGTGGTGAACCGCGCATTCAGCGCAACACCACCGGAGTGGTTGCAACACAAGGTTTTGGGTTTTGTTAGGATCCGGAATTTTCTTAAAAACCAGACCCGAAGCCACTGTTCATTTTCAGCAGCAAGGCTGCATGGTCGAAACAAAAAGTAAAAAGTTGTAGGCAAGATGTGATGTTTGGTTTTCAGAGTTTCAACAGGAGTCGGATTTCCAAATTTGAAAAATAACTACGGACCCGGATCAGGTTTCGAAAATTTTAGAACAGGAGTGGAGTCGGTGTCTGAAAACGTGAATCTGGCAAGCGATGGTAAACGAGGCAAAGGCTCTTACGAGTCGCCTGATGGACAACAGAATACAAATCACACTGTAGTTCTGGCCAGATCAGTTAGATATCAGTTAGATACCAGTTAGATACCAATATCAGTTAGAGCGGAATACCGTCTGCGTTTAGTCACAAGCGGATCATGATATTAAAAACGGATTTAGATGTCAAAAACGGATCGCGATATCAGAATACCGCCGATTGGTATAAATTAAAAAATCAAGCGTAACAATGATATTAAAAACGGATTAAGTTATCAAAAAACGGAACACGATATCAGTATACCGCCGATTGGTATAAATTAAAAAAACAAGCGTAGCAATGACATTAAAAACGGATTATGATGTCAAAAACGGATCACGATATCAGAATACCGCCGATTGGTATAAATTAAAAACCAAACGTAACAACGCATCGTAACCTCCATACAAAGAATGGCCAAAAGCACACTTTAGCGAAAAGCGACAATTATTGACGCAAAATAACCCCAAAAACATTCACTCTTGCTTTGGTTTCGCATTGTTGCAGCAAAAATAACAAAGAAAATGCAAAAAAGGAGCTGTGAAACCATAGCAACCATGGCCAACAGCAGCTTCTCAAAGTAAGTAAACTCGAATCGTGCTTTTCACCCGACTGAAAAACTCACCCTCCAACAACAAATATCTTTCCCTCCGCGACGAAGGCGCATGATTGGAAGCGACCAACAATAAGAGGAGAGATCATTGTCCATTGATCAGTTTCCTTGACGTAGGTCTCCACCGAATTACAGTCGTCCCAACCCGATCCACCTGGAGGCGAACATATGTTACGGGTCCTACAAAATGGAGTTCAGAAAAGAAACTTCAGGTCAAGAAAAAATAATCGAAAAATAAAAAAATCGCTTCGTTGTGAACACGACAAATTTTGCGAGTTCGACTCAAGTTTTTTGACTCGATTCGAAAAGCCAAAAGGAATGAGGCTGGAAAACTGAAGGAAGAGCCAACTTGAACATCGAGCCACGTGTGCACGCCACAGATGCTGGTAGGTTAGGTTCGAATCCCGGCCGAGTCACACTGAAGACTTGAAAAACAGTACTTGCGGCTGTCCAGGGTCTTGCTCAGTGTTAATATGTGGGTGCAAAGAAACGGTTCACACAGGGTGCTGTCATTGACAGGGTGCTGTCATTGACTCGCCACTAGTGCAGCTTTGTCGACAAAAGTGGCCGCGTGACCCTTTTCCTATTAAAATTTCTTTTTCAATGCTTCATATACATTTTGACCAAATGTACCACTTTTTGAAGGTCTTAAAAAACATTTTTACAATTCAATGCTTTTTCAATAGTGGGAACCCGGCAACCACTATTTTCAATTTTAGTGATCTAAAATCTTTGATTCCATGAAACGTTAACTGAGGCAGCAAGTCAGAGAAGGCTAAAGATTTCCCTCACAGAGTTAAAACGGGTTTGCAATGCGCAGAGACTCGGCAAATAGAAATGATTGCGCGCTGGTTGGTTGTTTGTAAATTTTGGTTGACATTACTCTCCATGGCGTAATGTCAACCGTAACGACAATTCTAAATTTCCTTGTCGGCATGGAAAGGTTTTGCAGCTAAACTGAATGTCTACACACGGGACATTCAAACTGCAACTTTTCGTTACTTTAAAAACCTGTATGCTTTCCCAGTGGATCAGCAAGTTAACACAGCTGAATTTGATATATACCTGAGATTTAACGTCTCAGTTTCGCAATAGATTAAGATTTTCACAATTTCATTTCATTGCTTTCTTTTTTCATTAAACCCGAGAACAGCGAAGACTTTTGACTTAGTTGCATTTGAATGGATGGACATAGAAGATTTCCAGACGCAGCTGATTAATTTCAAAGCATCCTCATTCTGGTTACCGACATTCGACAAATAATCATCATAGCGTGATGGAAATCTTTGCTGGAGAAATTTGACCTGAA
>JGI24158J21664_10004289_pt1 | contig 18297 bp, 14 predicted proteins | sample Ectturendosymbi3_FD_21664 | JGI IMG/M metagenome (IMG submission 21664)
TGCATTTGCAAGGGTACATTCTGAATGCATTTGTAAGGATACATTCATACACCACATATCCCAACCTTTGGCACGTTGACATGAATAATCTATGGCTTTATTGCTTCAAAAGCGATTTGAAATTATACAGGTGCACAGAAACAAAGTATTTCACAAGAGCTGGAAAGATTGTTAGGTTTGCCTGCCGATTGTAATGATCAGGTAAATGACGCACTACACAAGACCTTGAAAGACGGTAGATATCAAAGGATATCAACGACTGGCTAAATCGTTTTTCCTAAGGAATATATTTTGTCTGATATAGTCTACTCTAGCGAAAGTGTGGCTTGAAAAATAACTCACGAAAAATAACTACCGGTAACTCACTCAAAAGTACCACAGTCTTTCTTCATTGGCAAATGTATAGGGAAACGAGTTCACAAGCTTCGAGCTTGACCAGAATAATTTGAAAGTAATAAAAGAGGGCGGTCGACGAATTGGTTTAAAGTAGGAACAGGCATTACATCTACGGAACCACCAAAGCATCAAATCAGAAATTAAAATCTTCCTGTGAAGCAAGTTCAGTTAAAATCTCTAGGTTTTCTGCAAGCTTTCGAGGAATCAACCGACTGTGTTCTGCTTTCATCTTTTTGCGATGATTCAAACTTGCGCATATCTATATGCAAGTAAGTTCCCTGCACAATGGGTGCAAGCAAGGAATCGATCAGCAAATTTATAGGTAATAAATTTCACGTAAAGGTAGGTATCCTCAGTCCTGAATTTTGCAACCACAGGTTACGGATGGAAAGATGAAAATCCAAAGTAAGAACAGAGAAAACAAACAAACTTAAGACCAAAATAAATAATTTATTCATTCTGATTTATTCATTTTAGTCTCGAATTTGTTTGCTTTCTCTGCTCTTACTTTAGCCTTTCAACTTGTCACTTGTAAGCTTTGCTTGCAAAGTTTGAAACAAGGTGAGGATGTTGAGTCATGGCAATAAAAGAACCGGAAGTTGGTGTTGGAAGATAACAGGGCTATTTGTTTTTGGGTTAAGACTTGTTGTATCCTGAAGTTAGGCCTTTTGTAGCCTTAAGTTAGGCTTCCTGCATACGGGAAGTAAGCAAGAGTAACAAACCTCAGAATCACGCTAGAGCCAAGAATTTTCATACTAAGACTAAGCGGAGCCAAGCATTAGGCCTACGTGTAGACTGGAAACCTCAAAGTTAGATCAAAGAGCGTAGGATGCTTTACTAACGGCGCAACATGAAGTTTACGGTCTCTACTGTACAGTATGAACGGCGCTTCGACAAACAGAAATTTTGATACGTGCACGACAGGTCAATTACTACGTTATCAGAAGCTATTTAAGGGGATCGTTGCCCAAAGTTGATAATTGCGAAAACAGTCGGATGTAGATTGCCAGCTGCACGATTGTTACACTAATTTATCGGCTGCTTCGAGTCACCGAAGTGCTTTGGCGTTCACACATTTGCTTTACTACATAAAGCCATTGTTTTCCACAAAACTTTCAGGTTGTTTCGCTTGAGATCAGAAACGTAGCACAAACCGCAGTTCATTCATCCTTCACGAGTCATCAACTTTGTCCTTGTCAGAGACTTAACACAGCCATTGGGATTCATGCGCCAGCCCAGTTGTCTCGTGAAGAATGGATTTGTAGCGCGCGGCAACCGCGTGTGTTTATTATGGTGGGCTTCTTTCTGAGAACAATAGTTGAGTTCCATCACTGCAAACATCTCTATGCAAAACTTGCACTCCTTAAGGCAAATATTTTTGTCCAATTAATACCAGATTCCATACTTATAAATTGATTAAAACTCAAATGAGCATTTGCAAAGCGCGTCCAGCGACAAACTACAATATTGGGCTGGTGTTTTCTAACATCTTGTTAGAATTTCAGTTCAGTTTCGGCCATACTAGACTTTTGTGCGACTCTCGGAGTGTCACGAGCGTGTCCGTAACCAGCGGGGGCGAAACCCCTCTAAAGATTTTTTCGCGCCCCTGGAAAAATGTGTTGGACATAGTATGAAACTATGGGACACAATTTAAAAAATTTGGGCTCCCCTCAGAAAACTCTTCGCCCCACCTGGTGTCCCAAGCTGGTTACGGGCCTGGTCGCGAGTGGTCAGCGGTGCCCATTTCCACTTGCTTGCGCGGTTGCTTTGACAACGAATGCTGCACTAGTGGTTGATTTTCAGTGATACTGATAAACAAAAGCCAACAGTAATTGAAAAATGAAGCTTTTGGCAGTACCAAAATAGCCAACACGATCATTAGATATTCACTATGATTTTTCANGAAATTTCTCTACAATTTTTCCTCTTGTCAAGACTAAAAAATTTTTGTCATCTTNAACTTACAGAACTTTGGCCAGTTCATCTCGTGACTNTTANCTATTGTTGGGACAGATAAGGGTTTTTCTTTTTGTGNTTTTGTATTGAATTGTATTGTATTGTATTGNATTGTNTTNAGCNGCCAGTATAAAACATTATACATACACAGGTACATCAACAAAAGAATTGCTTGACTAGTAGTTAATCATTGATGGTGTTTTAGGAAAGCTTTGATGAAGGCAATTGTACGCTGCGGCAAATCCAGGTTGGATAAGAATTAAGAGGCAAAAAGGTAACAATCCAAGACCTTAACCGCCAAAAAGCAAATAAGGCCTTAGCCACGGTGCTTGATTACCATATACAAGATAGTAAACCTGGTGATGCCGTTTGCATTAACCCTTCTTATGACCGAACAATCTCGCATGGTTCAATTGACACTCAATTCAACAGATCATAAAGACTTAAACAATGCAACCTGTGCACGTGTGTCTCTCAAGCTGAACTGTACGAAAAACTTGGAAAGCATAAATATTCAAACAGATCCTAATGTTTGTGGTTTCAAACCGAAATGGTGTCTTTTATAACCAGCACTGGTTAAAGTGGAAAGCTAAGCGTATACTATCAGTCACCAAACAAAAAGCTGTTAACGAAATAAAGTACTGTATGAAGCAGGGGCTGATCTAGCCAGTAAGGTTAAGGGGGGCTATGTCAATAATATTTGGCTGTCAAGTCTCATAACGGCTTCACCACTGTACGAGGGATGAAGAATAGGCCTACTTCACAACACTGATATGACAAAACAATGGACGCAAAATGGCTTTATATCGGGAATGCTGTTATCCGAATTGTAAAAATCATGATGAATAAAGTTACTTAGGTTTTAAGGGGGCGATCGCCCAGTCGCCTCCCGTGGATCTGCCCCTGGCATGAAGTAGTCACCAACCACTGTGTAATGTTTTTGGCAAGTTGAGTGTTAACCTGTTCATGGTGTAATAGAGTCGAGCTGAAAAGTTTAAGACCACCTGCCTTAAAACTGAATTTTTACACAAGTTTGGAAAATTGTCTCATTTGCTTCCTCACATGGCTTTTTATGTTGGAGGAACATTGTTATATAACTGATGCTTCTGTTACAACTTTTGGAGTGAGCTTTTCAACGATCTGGTTGTCTTGCAAGCAAGAATGTTCAAAATTATCGCGTGTTTTGCTGCTGAAACTATGGGCAAAAAAGGGTGTTTTCAGGTGTGGATAGGTCAAAAATTATTATATTGTATGAAGAGAGGCACTCAGAAAGGTAAATATCTGAAAAACTGAAGTTCAGTCAAGACTGCAATCCGTCAGTAATGTCCTCCACTTTTAAGTGGTCCAGTCGAGGTGAGGCTTTTCAAAGGTGTTTCTCTTAGTTTTCACGGAAGGTGCAAGCCTAAGTTTTATGGCAGATTTGTATACTCTGAGTCCAAATTAATCACTGAAACGACGTTTAAGGGTAGATGTTCTGACATCTGCATCTGTGGGGAACAAATCTGATCAAATCTTTTTGCTCAAAGTGGTGGATAAGCGCACTACCATCTTCTTTATCATGTGATCATCTCTTTGACTGGTAACCTTGGGGCCTAACAGTCCTGCTCAAGTTCTGAAAACTACCAAACGTCTTGAATCTGGCGGCTGCCTGATGCATTATGCAGTCTTGCTGAACTTCAGTTTGTCAGATATTTGCCTTCCTGAGTACTCTTTTCATGCAATATAATATTTTTTGATCTGTCAACACCTGATAACCCCTTTTTTTGTCCATATTTTCAGCAGCAAAACTTGCGATAATTTTGAACATCCTTGCTTCCAAGATAACCAGATCGTTAAAAAGCTCACCCTTAAAGGCTGTAATAGAAGCATCAGTCATGTAACAATGTTCTTCCAACATAAAAAGCAATGTGATCAAGCAAATGAGACAATTTTCTAAACTTGTTGCAAAAATCCAGATTTTAGGTAGGTGGTCTTAAACTTTTGAGCGCGACTGTATGCAAAGAAACAATGAATTGGTGCTACGATTTCTGCTTATTTTTACAAACAGTATCACCTACAAGCCAAGCAGAATTTTTATCTTCATCCAAGCTAGCTAAATACCCATAAACATATTTAAAGTTGGAGCTAGTGATAGGCATAATCCCAGTGAAAATCTTCCAGAACCTAGCTCATTAAAATGCTCATTTCAATATTAAAACAAATCAGTTTACTAGTTGGCTAAACAGCCACAAAATTGCTGCAAGAAGTATTTCAAGTTTTTAACTGCATACAGCAACACAGTGAAGTAATCCATGTTGCAGATTTTATGTTCAGACGGAAGCAACTGGGGCCCTGCAGCGCCACCATCATTCCTACAACCCTCGCCGGGTTTAGAGCAATCTAACCGATTAAGATCGGTGTCAAGGAAGCCGCAAAACCGTATTTCAAGATGTTTAGTTTCTACGATGAGCTATACATCTCCCCAAGACGTATAAACCAAGGTGGTTAAAGGTTGCGCTGACTTTCTCTATCAAATTTTTTCACAAAGTGGCTGAAACGGAATGCTAAATCAATGCAAATAAGACCACGCGTTACATAAAAACAAAGGAATGAAATGTTGAGGCAATTAGCCTCCAGCAACAAAAAGTTTGCGAGAAATCGAAAATTTTCTGACATGTTGTCACAAATTGCACAAATTGTTGTATTGTCCTTATTGTGATTTCTTTTAATTTTTGACAAGGTCCAAATATAATAAATTCACCAAGTGCAATGTGTATTTATGGCCTTTTACATATCAGGTTAATCTGCATAAAATCGGGTAAAACTTGTGTGCTTTCTCACATACTTATGATTCCCACCGTTATTAAGGAGCATACTGACTGACCGGATAGTCTTTTTACATTGGACCTTGTTTCTGGCGAAACGGCAGTTGTGCAGGTCAACAGTCAAAGGAATTGTTGCTGTTAGTGGATTTTTTCAATGAAACGAAAGCTAACTTGATATCGGTTACAGCTCAATGTAATTCCACGTGGATAGCAGGTTGTTACGTAATACTAGCCAATTGCTCAGCTGCATAGATACGTGTCTAAGACAAAGCCTATTCGCCAGGTTGCCACTTGGCTGAAATTAGCATTCATGCAATGTAAGCTCATATACGCTGCAAAATTTTCCTTATGCCTGTGAAACGACTTAGATTTTCTATGATAAAGTATCAGATTGGCATAGATGTAAAAAGTCTTCTGTTTTATAATTTGGGTGTCGGCAATTGGCGGCATTTGCCGATTAGATGTGGACAAAAACTTTTGTTTTTACCCTGGTTTTGTGAATTTTGGCATTAAGTGTCGGTTTCTAAAAACTTGTGGTGATTACACCCACCTACGTTACAGCATCTATATAGGTTATGCCTTACAAAAATCCCCCTTGTAACAAGGTCGCAAGTAACAGTTCCTGAGGTAGTCACAAATACTGTGAAAAATTGTTTCCTTTGGTGGTGACGGTAAACCCTGGATGATGCTAATTACGCACTTCCGCGCCCCTCGCGTAAATCGAAAGGCTTATAGCTTAGGCTGGTAGGCTTTGTAGGAAATGTTTTCAACGTCTGTTAGTGGGTAAGCTTGAAACTATGGCGGTTGCTTAATTTGCATCTACTTGGCTACAACCTACTTCAGCCTGTATGGCGGCTTATGTGTTAGTGGAAATGCTAACAGTTTCAATGGACAAGCAGCGCAATGCGAGGATGCGGAAATTTATTCAAGTTATTTTATACAATGTATATTGAGAAATTCTTTACTGGGAAATTTGGTGTCACCTTTAGCGGACGAAACAAGGAAGCTGTCGGCTTGATGCTTCTACGCAGGGTATTTTCTGTTTGCTTGTGCATTGCGTACGTGAGGAGAGACATGATTTCATGGCGCTTGTTGATGACGTTTGTTTAATCTCAACCACGTGGCGCGCGTCAGGCTTTTGAGATGACTATAAATGATGCACGAGGAAGTGATTCGGCATTCAATGTTTGAAATTTCGAAGCGAAGGGAATAAGGTAATGCTTTAAACGAGAAAGCTAAAACTGTGCTTGGAAATTAAATTGGAATCTTGACTGAGCAATTAGTTGCTTTGAAAACGTGGACAATTGCATCAAAGACCATTCAAACAAATGTGAAGCATCTCACCTCAGTATAGCGCGACAATTAAAGACCACGTTGTCACCAATAGCTGGCACAGGCTGGTTTGGTGGGGAATGCGACACTTATTCGCGATGAGCCCAAAGCTTCACAAGATGATCGTGCGTAAACCACTTATTTTCGCGTACGCAGAAAGTCCACAAAATATGCTTAGTTTTGCAGAAGTTCGGACAAACTTTACTACTAGTTGGTTTCAGGACTGCAACCGAACCAATAAGCGATGTGTCACAACAACAGTCTGACCTATGTGGCAGGTAACATGTAGTCAGGTACATCGAGGATTAGAGGCAGAGCTGTTTGTGGGACAACATATAATACACGTATGCTATAAACCTGTAGCTGTTGCAGGCCAACCTGCAAACCGGCGGTTTAACCGTTTTTGGCCAGTAGTTAGCTAACGCCGTTGTATTTAACCGAGTTACATGTTCGGATTAAAAAAAAGGCGGAGAAAGCAGTGTGTGTAGCAATACTGTAGATCGTTTGTTGATCTTTCGTGCTTTTTATGTTAATTATTTATTGCCAATCATAGACAGCGGATTCTTCAAAGTGGCTCGTTGATAGTTTTGTATGTTTGAAAAGACAGCGATCAGATTAATAGTGAAGAGTCAGTGTAGTATAAGTTGTATTTTTTAATTAGGCATTGAGTGGTCAAATGCAGTCTTCTGCTAGACCAGGGTCTCCAAATTACCGTCCGCCGGCCAAATCCGGTCGGCGAAGTCATTTCACACGGCCCGCGAAGCTGTTTCATCCACTCCAGCCACAACGATACTTTGTCAATTATGAAAAGAATAATATACAGCATTTACGAAAAATTTGATGATTTGGTAGAATACAACATCTCCCGAAACAGTCACATTACGTAAGGTGTCCGGCCCTTGAGCTGTTGTGTAATAGGTTATGTAGCCCTCTGACAAAAAAGTTCGGAGAACCAATGTGCTAGACTTAGCGTGTGCTTTGAAATTCGACAGGACACAGGGGTAGTCTTTTACAGATGTAAAGTCTTTGACAAATTGTAAACTTAAATTATTTTTTAACATTATTGGCGATAAAGTATATGCAATTACGACCACCTTTGGCAATTAACTTCAATGAACTCGAGTATCGAATATACACTTTTAATGCCTGGTGGAAGGATGCATTCCCGCTTGTGTGCGCGCCTGTTTCATCAAGTGATATCAAACATGCTTAAAAATATTAATAAAACTCAGTAGAAATCATGCAGTGGCGAAAACGATGCAAGTGGTGCAGTTAAAACGCTCGTAAAAGTGAGACAAGATGGGAAAACGCGTGAGGTGTGCCAAAAAACCTGCAATGTATGATTTGTTGTATTTGAAACTCAAAAAGTAGAGCAACTTAGCGTCGCTGTAATTTGTTGCTCGACAAGAGCAGTTGAAGATTACCTTCACAACAATGAAAAAGTTAGGAAATTGATCTGTAGGTTGTATTCATGTTTGCCTTAAATTGTTTTGAAGCAGTTTAATTGTAGCCAACCGAGTGAATAATTTGGTTAGATAGTCCGCTTGCCATACGTAGTTCCATGGTGCCACTCGAAGATTGCATCAATTCCAACTAATAACTGTAGAAGCTTTTGATGAAGTATCACGAAATTTCTGAAAAAAATGGGTCTAGCCTTGAACAATCTGTCTTATTAGTAGAATTTTCATTCAGGCATGATGAAGTTCCCGAGGTGTAGATATACGTACTTCGGCACAAACTTGTAGACGATATATTAGCCCTATACGTTAAGCTTGACTCAACATACAACCCATTTACATACGACAAAAAGTAAGGGTGCAGTTGCATGTACTATTTCCTAAGGGCATTCGGTATTAGTTCGCACAGTATCCTCCACCGAGAAAACATTTTTTGCCCACATTTGAGTGTGCTTTGCTGATGGAGCTGGTTTAGGCACTTCTAAACCTGGGTGGAACTAGACAGCAAGTGATAGTATTTTTGTAGATTAGAAGCAGGGGTTCCCAACTTTTCTCTGATTATGTACCGCTTCAGCATTTCGACAGATGAGAATTTACCTCTAAAATTTCTGATGACAAAAGGTCAGAGTGAAATAGAAAAAATCAAGTTAATTTCTAATAGAATATTTAGATTTTTTGAACTATCAAGGTAGACAACGTTTTTATGTCTCAAGGTTAATATATTTAACAATAAGCATATAATGATTTTTGAAAATAATATTCACTGATATATGTATAAATATTCGGAAATAAATAATATAGATATATATATGCAGTATATATCTTCCCTTTCTATTGCTAACCTTAAATGTATCCCTAGGGATACATGTACCCAGGTTGGGAACCCCTGATTTATTGTGAGATACACTGAGGTGTGCCGCAAATTTTGCAAGAAGCATCAATGACATGAGTTAAAGCCACTTGAACTCACAGTTGCGATTGCCAAGACTTTTCGCAGTCTTGTTTTACAGAAAATCAACTGAATTTTTTTGGGAGGTGTGTAATGTTCTCACAACTGAGGCGCACTAGATAACTTGACGCCATAATGAAGTAAACTGTTTGCGTTTGGAAAATACCGCTTGGTTCTTGCTGATTTAAATACAAAAGTCCAAGAATAACACCGCATTTATTCGATTGTAAGCCGCCCTTGATTTTAGACCGCATGGAATGGTGTTAAAAATTAATGTGAGCCGCCTGTGATTATAAGCTGCACTTGAACATAGGTTACCTAAGCCTCTGAGATACTTCCGCGCACTACCACTTTTCGCGTTTATTCGTAACCCTGGTAATGATGCTTCAACACTACAGTACAACAGCCTCCTACTCATAATCCCTCCTGTGACGGATGTTCACCTGATGCTGAAGAAAATAGAATGCGAAAAGAGAGTTTGTTACAAAAAACGTCCCCAAGGAAATACCGAGCGTCATCCAGATTTTAGCTAGACCTTTGAATAAGGTAAAGAAATAAAAAATGCAAGCCACGCTTGATTGTAAGCCGCATTTGATTAAAAGCCGCACGAAATGATGAAAAAAAACTTGATACGCCGCGGCTTACAATCGAATAAATACGATACGTTGTTCGAATGCCAAGGTCTATCTTTGTTTTTGTAGGGCGTAGCGTTATTGAATCCGTCGCAGTTGCAAACAAGGGTGTGCAGCGATACACACACAAAAAAGACATCACTGCGTCTTCCACAGCATAAATGACTTGCAAACTGGTGGAAGGATAACTGACACATGTTTAAAAATGTGAGAACCAAGAACCATGTTTAAAGTTAGGGGAATAAGTCATCCTTCCAGCTAGTGAAGTGGAAGTAATTAAGGTTAGCACTGGCCCGCAAATAGGGAGAGGGCAAGTAGAGCATTGCCCGCACCGAAATAAACATTTTGAAAGCGCCAATAACATTTTTAGTTGTTAGGTAAAACAGCAAGTCACAATCATTTTCCCCCTACGAAAATTTCATCTGGTTGCTGCTCCGGGTTAGCATATACACAGATTTTGTTACAATTGCCAATTTAATTTATATTCTGAGGGCAGGGTGTCATAAATCCAGGATTCTTTGTTAAACTTTGCAAACTACGATGTACGTTAATATGCGAGCATGTGCTCGATGCATTGGAGGCTTGAATGTTTGTCTAAAAATCTTAATCGAGACGAAAAGTGCAAGGTCAGCTGCATGATATTCTGCTGTTTGCCTTGTTTGAAGTTCGTCACCGACCAATTCAACAAAAAATATGTCAAACATTAATTCATGGCTTGTACGTGGTTGGAAACCATTCTGTTGTGGAATGTCTTGGAGCATTACTTTGCTGACGTTCAGGGATGAGATTTGGGTATATTTCCGAATGTCACGTGAAACGAACCTAGTAATAAAAAACACATTGCCACATTGAATTCAACTCTTCCTTCGTTTTTCAAACGGTAACATAGCTTTGATTTTGTGTTTGTTTTTTTTTAAAGACTCTTCTAGATACTGGTTAATAAAAACTGGAAATCACCATTAGCTTTGCATTTTACGTATGTACAATGAGCAGCTGTTCTTCGGTTGAAATGAACTCGGACAATAGGTCGATCGGACAAACGTTTATGATTCAAGATAACTCGGGGTCTGCGCCTTGAGAACACCTTGCAATTGATGTCCATGGTTGTGATTGCATTTGAAGTCCATGGTTGTATTGAATGGAATTCATTTTTGGAATTCATTCGTCATCTTGTCTGCAAATGGTTGTTGGTTGCACTCTGCGAAAAAGGTGTTTTTGCTTCACTTAAGCTGTCAGAATTCTGGTATGATTTCTGGAAAGGTCTGATTTAGAAAAGTCTTTAATCGATGTGGAGAAGATTAGCTCATGAGTTATTCATGAACCTACTAAATAGCAAACGGCGTTTTCCGACCAGTGTTGGTGACGCAACGTCACTGAACAGAGCCCACCCACAGGTAGAAATAATTCTACCACAATTGCTGTAAGTGAACGTTTTTCAGAGATCCCTCCGATTGCGTTGTTTTGCATGGAAACTGGCAAACTCGATATTAAGTGTGCATATTACTGCGCAGTTAGGCACTTATATTTTATCAGGTCACAAAGTACGTTAGCTTTTATAAAACTGAATTCACCAATAATAAGATAATAATTATGGTTTTTATTGCAGACTCGTGGTCCATGTCACAGATGCAATCATAAAATAAAAGGCGTTAGGATTAAAAATCTTCCGGATGCGAATGATTGTTTTGCTACATTGCTGTTTGACTTGGACCGTCTTCGCTAGGGGTGCAGGGTCTTGAAGGTTATGTGGAATGCGTTGTGGCTTACGATACCACGTAGACTCCCACTAGTTGAGGAGTCAACATAGTTGTTGCAAGAGCGCGGGTCTGTCTTCCAACTAAGCGACCGAACGTCTTGAGGTTGCCGAAGCAATTCACTCTCCATTAACACTCTTAAGGTTTGTTTGCCTCCCTTCCTTTGATTCAGGTATACAGTACGACAACTCTGCAATGCACTTGAATGCGTAGTCACAAAAACGCAATGTTAAATGGTTTGGTGTGTAGCAAACGCGAACAATCCTGCTACCTACATCACGTTGTGTAGGTTAGCAGGCTATCATGCCAGCTGTTAGACTCTTCGGAAACAAGTACGTTGCATCGCATCCCGAATAAAAATTGCCTGATATTGTACATTAAAGAACGCATGAAACACCAACGCACATATTTTTCCACAATAGGGCCAAGCCGGTGGTTCCCTTCCCAAGCTCGTAGCCATGGGGGGGGCGCATTCGGGGACACTTCCCCCTAATTTTTACCACCGAAATTTTATTGTGTCCAGAAAACTTTTTTTGAATATATAATAAAACAAAAATCTTGTCTCCCCTAAAAATGCACTATACCCCCCCAAAACTACAAAATTGGCTACGGGTCTGGCCCCTCTCCAATTTTTCATTACAGTCCCTTCATGTGATCTTCCAGTGGCTACGAAAATTTGCATTTTTTGACAATTTAAGGAGGTATTTATTAACGGTTTTGAAACTTTTTGAAGTTGACGTAATTCGCCATTCCGGTGATGTGATGAATGCTGAAAAATTGAGCTCGTGAGCCATCGCTGCGGAAAATCTGCTCCTTTTTCGTTTCTCCTGTGCAAACTTTTTGCCATTACAACCGTTTGGGTTACATCAGTGGTTCTCAAACTTTTCCGCACGTTGACCCCCAATTAAAGTATCCAATTTTCTGTAGACCCCGTGGCCTAGCCCAACCGTTACTAATACAAGGAAAGTATGTGTCAAAATAAATTTGAGTGTTTTTTCTTGACATGCATGATAAAATAGAACACAATCCGCTTGGAACTATGGCCTGGACCCCTGGCCATTCAGCGACCTCCATTCGGCCCCGTGACTATTTGTCGACCCCTTGGGTGGTCAAATTGACCCCTGGGGGTCGATATCGACCACTTTGAGAACCATTGGGTTACATTGTCTCTCTCATTTGCAGTTTCCTTTTACGCAACACCCGAAATTTGATGACGTATATATGTCGGGGATAAAGTGGGGATGGACTTAGAAAATTTATCCAGTAGAATATGATTCCTGTATTCCAAAATTGTATCCGCCGTTGTTAGGCTACGTGCACCAAGCAATGATAAGCAAAGAATATTTATTCTTAAAATAAAATTACAGATGCATGTTTTCATTTAAAAATGAGAATAAGCTGCTTTGCACGGGCCATTTCTGTCATTTTTGAAGCAGCACTTCCATTTCTTCACCTGAGCCTGAAAAATTGGCAGTGACAAAGTAAAACCGAAACGGACAATCTTAATTGTTTGTTGAAGCCGAACGGCACGGAAAAATTCAGAAATTGATTATACAGGCGAGCAACTTTCGTAGACAAAGTAAAAGAAAAATAGAACTAACGACAACTTAATCACTGGGAAAGTTTCACCCTGAGTTGAATTTACTTTTTTGGTCAGACAAGGAAATCCAAGAACATCTTGACGGTGATGGCTCAGATTTGTTGCATGTGGAACTTTTAAAGGTTATGGCTTTCTGATATAAATTAATCATTGTTATGATTTGTACAGCCTGTTTTATCTTTGGCAGCATATACACAACAGCTGTTACCTCTATTTAAAAAAAACAAAACAAGATGTCTGCTCTGAGCAAGCTCGGAAATGTGATGACGAGTCAGCTCCCCATGCTGAAAAGAAACTTCCATGTGTGGGTAATAGTTGGTTCCTGCGCCTATGTTGTGGCCATTAGTGTGGGTGCGCTTGGATACACTGCAGCTATTAAAAATACGGTCCGAATAAATCCATTCAATCAACAAGAACTTTTTGAAAAAACCAATTACACAAGACCTGCAAAATTGCTCCCGAACCCAGACGAGAGAAAGAGCTACCTGGACGATCCGCCACTGAAAGCGCTGCTGAGTGAAATATATGAAAGCGACAGGTGGAGAAGAAGAGGCGTTGCCGGCCACTAGCATGAAATTAAACAGGAGAAACCATCCACTAACCAGTGCGCTGGTACCCTATGTGTTGCGTGAGGTTAATTTAAATGTTTATCTTTAACTTTATTTTAGTTAGCGTACTGTGGTTTTGTGGTTCATTCATGCTCGTAATTTTGCATAAAAGCTCGAAATGTACTTGCGATAAGCGTATCGAAAATGTTGTTTCATTCATGTTAGGTCTTGTAGCCGCAATGTTTGTTTTTCCAACTTTTTGTTTGAGGACCAGCTGAATCTCGAGCTGTTTTGTTTAACATTACCTCGTGATCGTAAATGTTTTTGCTCTGACAGGTGTTTCCCGCATAGCAAAACCTCGCTTTGCACAGCACCGATAAGTTGTTTTGCTTTATTTCTACCCGATTGCTCCAGCCATTTTGAGTCAAGACCCAAAGTCATAACATCGTAATGCGTGCGCTTCCCAGCTTACCCCTTCATAATGCTGTAAAATGCTTGCGTAATCACTTTTGCTCGGTATGCAATGTTTAACCCGTCCTTCCTAAACAGCATCATGTCAACTGCAAAGACGACGTCCAACAGTTTTGGTAGAGAGCTTGTGTACATAAAAGCTTGCGTTAGAATTACAGTTGCATGAACTAAATCAAATTACAGAAGCACTGTGCGGGCGATTCATCATTTTTTCCGTTGTTTTGTGACTGATCTCAACATCTGAAGGTTACATCAGCAGATAAAATCTGAAATCGCCACTACTGTTTAACAGTGTGCTGAGAGACAAATGTCTCTGATCAGATATTAATTTTGCTGGTAAGGCAAAACATTGTTTTTCTTTCATTACAACTTTACCAGTCTTCTCCAAAATGAATTGAATGATAGAGAAATTGGCTTGTACACCCGAAAAGTTTGCAATGCAAGAAACATTTGGACAGGCAGCGTAAACTACTCTGCATTTTCTTTCTTGAAAAAAATACGAGTTTTCCTTTGTTTTTTTTCTTGTTGGTTGTCTTATGCACTGCAATTGTAAACTGGTTTTCGTTAGGTGAAATGCCTAGATAAGTCATATTGTCGGAAGAAGATTGTGGACTTTAACCCTCATCCGAAATATTATTTTTGGTGGAATAAAAAAGGCTTTTTAAGGTGCGCAATACTGCTTTGCTTGGTACAATTCAACACGTATCCAGCACTGAATACCGTCGCATAATCTTGAACTTCAGCTTAACATTCTTATTATTTTCTTGCTTATTTTTCATCCTGTAACTGTCACATCACACTTTTGCTGCTTGTTCCATAGCTTTAAATTTAAGTGAAATTGATTCTTGTTCTGTGCGTGTTCTTACATTAAGTTACCAACAGTATGCTTGCACTTTCATGCCGCACGATTTGTAATTGTTATTTAATCATTATTTTTGTTATAGTATAGCACGAATGTGTTTAACGTTGGTTGATAAGACAATAATGGCAAATAAGTTCTCAACGTACTTCATGAGGTAGTCACTTATTTTTTTTACATGCTTTGTTTTAAATTTTATGATTTGCGTTGCCCGAACCATTTTCTCAGAAACGCTTGGTGCGTGTATACCGCAAATGTGTAGCTTTCTTTACGTCCTGCGTGTGCGATTAAACAATTTACTTGTTTAAACCGTCGACTTGACTGATGCGTTTGAAATCATTGAAACATGAAGGCTGGTGCCAAGACTTCGCCCGAAGAACATAAACCAGTGGTTTCCAACCACAGAAAGATCTTGGGGGTCCATGACATTTGCATGTGTAAGGTGAGAGCAAAATAGCAAAATGCCGAACTATCCGTAGTGGTGGTCTAGCTTGCAAATGCGAGCGCAACTCTAGAATCCAGGCTACAGGGCAACACAAGATCTGGTTCGTGTGAACGAACATGTTTATTCACTATGAAGGTTGTCATTTAAACACATTCAATGTGATGTGTGATACTGTTCGTTCGTGAGGAGCATATCCATACGAGAAGTTTTTTGACAAAGCAAATCATCTACCTCACCCTCCAGTTCAAGGCGATTTCTCTGTGTAGTTTTGATCAATGGCATAACTTACAGGTTTGACCCAGGTGTTGAAAACTTAGCTGAAGGGAGCCCACTAGGCAGCACTCAGAAAAAAGTTGAGAAATGATAGCGAATCCGGATGTGGATGTCTATACTAAAAAGCAGTCCGAAAAAACTCCGAAAACCCCAAAAACAACAACCTATAAAACCAAAAAACTAAATACCGAAATATAAGGAGAGTGGGGGCAGGTTTTACGTTCACCTTCCCAGGGAGCGGTTTGCACCCCTTTTCCAGTCAGTTACGCCACTGGTTTTGATAAGCATCGTTGAGAAGCCGGACTCGCATAAATATGTGGAAGCAAAAGACAAGCCAGGTTTCAATATTTGGTGGGGCACAATATATTTTTAGGGGGAAAGATTTTTACTTTTACTATATGTTTAAAACAAATGTTTTTAGGGGGTACAAAAGAAATTTCGAGGGCACTGCCCCCGAAAGCCCCCTCGTGGCCCTCATGAGTAATGTTAAAGATGCAATGTTGCTATGGAGCCAAACCCATAATTATTGCGTATAAATAAACAAATAATTGTTAATCTCCAAAAGTACCATCTCCTCTTACAGAAAATATTTGATAAATAATACTGATATATATATGTATATATATGTTTGAAACACTAAAATACAGGTTGCGAAAATACAAAAATGCGCCATAACATGTTTTTCAATTACTTTGAATCTGGTACACAAGCGTTTGGTGCTGACCCGTGACCAGCTTGGGACACTACGGGGGGCGAAGTGTTTTCTGTGAGGAGCCTACATTTTTTAAACTATGTCCAACATATTTTTCCAGGGTGGCGAAAAATTTTCCGAAGGGGCTTCGCCCACCCCTGCGCCCTCCCAGTTACGGGTCTGGTTTGGTACGTTATGTACGTCACAATTCCATAAATATTCATTACAAAATGCCGTCACAGAGAACCCTCAGATGTAATATCAGGTTTTCCAGGTTCACATGGACCACATACATCAAAGTGTTTGGTAAAATATATCATATAGCTTCTATAAACGCCAAACAGCTGAAAAAGTGATAAAAGTTTAAGCTGAAACCAGACAAAAATGCCAAACAACCTTTTCTTCTGCCAACACCACTAATAAAGGCTAAAACATACCTAACTCTGAGGTACATGCCAAACAGCATTTTCTCATGCCAGACCACTTTAAATGAGGTCAAATGTCCGGAATCTGGCACTAAGTTCCATGAAACATTCATGATTGTTGACACGCAATGCGGAAGATAATCTTTTCTAAGCGGATAATAACCACTTGTACATAACAGCAGGCCCAATACTAGGGGGCAAAGGGGGGTGAATCCACCCCTGCCAAGTTTTTCAACCCTTGGAAAAATGTGTAGGACATAGTTAAAATTGCTGTACATATTTTAAAAAATGTGGGCCCCTCTCAGAAAACTCTTCGCCCCCCTTGGTGTCCCAAGCTGGACACGGGCCTGCGCAACAGTATTAACTGGTTTTGTAAAAAGGATCCACACCTTTCAGGCAAATCGTCAAATGGGTCCATAACACTGAAAAGGTTGAGAACCACAGGCATAAACCATGGATTTGACAATTTGTCTGAGTTGTAGTCTCATGAACGCTGAGTCTCAAAAAATTCCTTCAGTCTTCAATACGTTGTCAAACGCAAAGCAAAAATGATCGTTAATTGTTTGGGTAAAAAATAAGGCGGTCATATGGTAACGGAAAGTTTCTCTTGTAGCGGACTTCTGTGTGTTGCTTCTGCATCATTTTAGTTACCTGCTCCAATCAGAACTCGACGATCGCGTCCAAATGATTACAGATCTGCTGATCGATCACCATCTGGTTGTCAGCGCATTATGTCTTTAAAAAATAACAAGGATAACACGAACGCGTTGCACTAAGAGGTCCTACCGAATACAGTGGGATGCAGTATTTAAAAAAGACCTTTGCCAACAACGTTTAGGCCAGGGTTCTCAAACTCAAATAGCTACGAGGGCCATAAAGTACCGTAATTACTCGATTGTAAGCCGCACGAAGTGGTGTTAAAATTAGTGTAAGCCGCACTTGAACAGGTTACCTAAGCGGCTAAGCCTCTGAGATACATTCGAGTACAAGTAGGCTACGTTTCATGTTCAATTAAAAAAGCATTCCAACAGGTTTGCATATAGCTTTTTGACCCGAACATAGAAGATATTCATGTTGTCGGTCCCTCTTCCTCATGTTTGACGGTATTTACTCCTCTTGTCACATCAAAATCAACAAAAAGGGTGTTAGGCATAAAAAGTTTGCCGTTAACATTACTGGATATATGCATTGATGATTTATTTCCTTTGGACGAATGAAAACATATTGTGTTGCAGAAACATCGCCAGAAAGTCTTTTATAGGGTCTTTACGTTTGTACAAGGGGGCTTGACATACTGAAAAATTGGCAAAACTCCACTGATGCATAGTATTTCCAGGGCCGTATTTACCAATAGGCTATGTAGGCTTAAACCTAGGGCCTCAAGATTCAAGGGGGCCTCCAATAAACTGTGGTACGCGTACAATCAATTGCCTGTATATGATCATTTCGATAAATATTCGTCAAAAATTAAGTCTTAATTATTCATGAAATTTAGTTTTATTCAACTAATCATATTTCGTGGTCAAGGGCGTACGAAAGGGAGGGGTTTTGGGGTTAACCCCCCCCTCCCTTGAGCTTGATATTTTACAAAATTTTACTACCTGCGCAAAGGAGATTAATTGTTTTCGCATACTTTTTGCTTGTTAATTTGTCGACTTAATGCAAATACCACGGAATAAATTTGCATGCAAATTTGAAAGAACAT
>JGI24158J21664_10004290_pt1 | contig 18296 bp, 10 predicted proteins | sample Ectturendosymbi3_FD_21664 | JGI IMG/M metagenome (IMG submission 21664)
TGTGCAAATAGCGTACTGCAAACTATTGCAGCCATGAATTTATAAAAATGCACCTGAGGCATTAGCCTTTCGTTACAGGCAGAGATCACTGATAAGTACCCAAACATCTAAAAAAAACATTTCAGTCAGAATAAAAACTTACAATGCGCCCAAACATAAGGCCTGCAGTGACAAACAATGCGTGAAGATTGGCGTAATACGTTCAAAACATTTTGAAAAAACAGAACAATCAAGAAACTTAGGCCCTTTCGTTAAACATCTAAAAGTAACAACAGTCAACAGGTTTTGCCATTTTGTGATCAACAAAAATAACAAAATGTGTCCAAAATGTCTTTTTCAACTTCGACATGGTTAACTTCAGGTGTTGACTGTTAGGCAAGTTGCAGTTTGTTTTTCTTGTGGTGTAGGGGCACCAACGATTAGTGAACATGATCTTGTTTACATTCTCTCCAACAATCGTCGCTTACATCAAGCCTCAACGCACTTGCAAATCATCCACGTTGGATGAGTTATTAGGCCCATTGGATGAGTTATTAGGTGTATTTCAAAAAGCAACAGCACGCCACAGAGGGAAACAATATCCAGATACAGAAAAGCACTCAGTACAACCGTTTTAAACCTATTTTCTCACTTAAAAATTCGAGGCATATTTATCTTAACTACACACAGTGGTTCTAACTGATATATCAAAATCGATTAACAGAAATCTCTTCTCCCAGCCTTTCGACTATTTACACTGACTTGATCGACAAAAAATTTTTCAGCCTAATTTCGCAAACAAGCACTGACTTCGTTGGAATTTACTGCATGTGCAAGTTAACTTGCACATGCAGTTTGGAATAACAGTTAGCTGTTATTCGAAAGTGCGTCGTACCTATATCTCGCCAGGCTTAGATATTAAATTTAATTATCAATGATCATTGCTTCTTCCCACCTTTTGCCAGCTTGTTTACTTTCGTACTTCATACACCTCAAATGATCGTGAAATTTTACCGTCAAACTTTGTGACCTCAGCCATTTACCAGCCACGTGATGAGATATGAACTGAACCTGGAATTTGATAACAGTCGTGATAAGCCGGACAAAATACAAGTTTTGCTGTCTGTCAAAAGTTCATTACACTCAAAACACAAGTGCAAGTTAGGAAAAAGGCCTCTATGGACGACTTAGCTTAATTGTTCCACGCAATGTACCTTCGGTCAAAATTTCACAAAATCTTTTCATTCTTTCCAAGTTCAGATACTACAAAACATGTCTGAGGTGCCAGTCCAAGACTTTTTTGAAATTGCTTCGCATAAAGTTACACCTGCACGACACAATTTGTGTGTGCAGTCATACTCCAAATGTGTTCAGATTCGAAGCAATGTGTTTTTACAAAATGTGAAAGTCAAGAACTTCACAATGTGTCTGTACAACACAATAAAGATTTATGGGCGTGTAAAATGTTACCAAAATGTTGAAGTCAAGAATGGTTGGTTGCGTGACACACAAATCGTGAAATTGCACCCAGAACTTTTTTCTGCAAATCTTGCAGGCGGAGAACTTCCGAAATACGTCTGAACTTCACAGCAAACAGCTTCGTTTTTGGACACATAAATCATGAAAATGCACCCAGAACATTTTTCATAAACTTCAAAATGGTAAAACTTCCAAAATGCGTTTGAACTCAACAGCAAACAGCTTCATTCTTGGACACAAAAATCGAGCAAATGCACCCATAACTTTTTTCTAAAGCTTGTACAGAGAAAACTTCCAAAATATGTCTGAACTTCACGACAAACAGCTTTGTTTGGAGATGGATAAATCGCGAAAATTTGTCCAGAACTTTCTCTGTAAGCCTTAAAGGCGGAGAACTTCTAAAATGCGTCTGAATTTCGCAGCAAACAGCTTCGCTATTCGACGCATCAATCATAAGAATGCGCCCAAAACTTTGCTCATAAACCTGGCAAAGCAAAAACTTCCAAAATGCGTCTGAACTTCACAGCAAACAGCTTCGCGTTTGGACGCATAAATCGTGAAAATGCGCCCATAATTTTTTCTGCAAAACTTGCAGGCAAAGAACTTCCGAAATGCGTCTGAACTTCACAGAAAACAGCTTCGTTTTTGGACATATAAATCGTGAAAATGCGCTCAGAAATTTCTTTGTAAACCTTGCAAGTGGAGAACATCCAAAATGCGTCTAAAATTAACAGCAAACAGCTTCGTTTTTGGATGCAAAAATGGCAATAATGTGCCCAGAACTGTTTTATAAACCTCACAAGGTGAAAACTTCCGAAATGCGTCTGAACTTCACAGCAAACAGCTTCGTTTTTGGACGCATAAATCGTGAAATTGCGCCCAAAATTTTTTGCAAAGCATGCACGGAGAAAACTTTTGAAGTCCGTCTAAACTTCACGACAAACAGCTTTGTTTTTGGACGCAAAAATGGTGATAATGTGCCCAGAACTTTTTATATAAACCTCGCAAGGTGTAAACTTCCAAAATGTGTCTGAACTTCGCAGGAAACAGCTTCATTTTTGGACACACAAATCGCGAAAATGTGCCCTGAACTTTTTTCGTAAATCTTGCAAGTGGAGAACTTCAAAAATGCGTTTGAACTTCACAGCAAACAGCTTCGTTTTTGGACGCAAAAATCATGAAAATGCGCAGAAATTTCTTCCTAAACCGCATAAGGGGAATATTTCTAAATTGCATCTGAACTTCGCAGGAAACAACTTCAATTTGGACGCAAAAATCATGAAAATGCGCCCATGAAGAAAACTTCCGAAATCTGTCTGAACTTCACGGCAAACAGCTTCGTTTTTGGACGTGTAAATCGTAAAAATGAACCCGGAATTATTTTTGTAAATCTTGCAAGCGGATAACTTCCAAAATGCGTCTCTTTCACAGCAAGTTCTTTGTTTTTTGGCGCATGAATCGTGAAAATGCGCCCAAAACATTTTTTGTTAGGCGTAGAACTCAAAGAATGTATTTGAACTTCATGGAAAACAGCTTCGTTTCTGGATGCATAATTCGTGAAAATGTGCCCAGAACTTTTTTATAAACTTGCAGGCGGAGAATTTCCAAAGTGCGTCTGAACTTTTTTCACCACTCACTGCTGTATATCCTTGCTGTGACCTGAGAACGGCTTAAATTGTGCAAATATGTCCGTAACACCTTTTAAAAAATATAGAAAATTTGATCTGTGAAATTTTCTCCAGTGAAAGAAATTGCGTCCAAATTTGCAATTGCCGATTTTCAAAATTGTTGTCGGCTGGTGTCCAAAGAAAGTGCTGTTGCTTTCGGCTTAGAGGGAACACTGACTCAACATCATTAATGAAAAGAATTCAAAACTTTTTCCAAAAATCTACAAAGCAACGTTTGGCTATAATTGAGTTGATACAAAATTGCATATTTTTGATTCGTTTTGACTCCATGTTTTTTACTGCTGTTATTTTGTTCTCCTCTGCTATCTGTCCTCCGTTATCTACTGTGCTTTTTTATCGTAGTTATCAGTGTTATCACTACGTCATCCAATTATGTGCATTCAGTGAATTTACTGCTCTCTTGTTCGAGTTGCCCTTCGCCCTGATGAAAGCTTACTGCTATTTGGCTGAAATGTCAGTGTCGTTTTCAAAGTTTTACAACAGTTGTGCAAAGACTTTTATTAACACTTTGGCGTCTGGCCAAAACGGGATTAAAAAAAAACACCGAAACGCACGTGGCTTTGCGCAGGAATTACTCCGCTCCTGTACAGGTTATGGACCTGGTCGAAGTGTCAAAAGACGCAGGAAGACTTCTAGAGTGCTCTTGAAAAATTTTTTGCTTGAGGGGTGTGGATTTTTCGTGAGTGATGTCATAAGTGGAGGACTTTTAGGCCACCTTGGCCCACTTTACCTGGCCCTGGGCGCCAACCGTTAGATAGTAGTGTTTCGCTGAAATTTTTGTTAGAAACTAGGCTATGATCTGAGTCTTTTGATACTTGGATGACTTGCTGTGGTTTCGGGTTCAAAAGTTATGATCTAAACTAATGAAAATATTTGACTAATTAGATAATTAATTTGTTTATTTTAAATCATAACTTTCAACCAGAAACGCTAGAAAGTCGATGAAAGACTCAAAAGACTCAGACTTGAGCCTAGTTTCCAATGAAAACTTCAGTGAAATACTTTGACCTAACTGTTAGGCCCTAGGCCAGGTAACATGAGCCAAAATGACCCCAAAACTACTTCACTTATGACCTCACTCACAAAAAATCATCATCACCCTCCAACCCAAAAATTTTTTTCGAGTCTAGAAGACTAGCTGTTTCGTTTGAGCCATTGAACAGCTCTATGATGCAGTCGGCGGAGGAGCTATGGCGTTTGATAAGGCAACCAAAAACTGCTGATTTTAGGCCTAAATCTAGGTACGAATGTATCGTATGCCGGCTCTCAAAGTGTTAAAGAAATCAGTTGTCCAAACTCAGGGTAACTTTGCAGGTGGAAACACTCCCAACTACACTCCTAATAAAAATGCATCCTGGACAAATTCAGGGGGACAAGATGTCTATAGGATTATTGCTTGACGATGTCACTCTGTCTGACCAGGGTCAGTAAGGTGAGAAAATCACATTGTGACTGAAATATTTGGAGGAGTAGCCAAGGAAATCCACAAGAGGTTTGTCCCAAGATACAAGATCTCTCAAGGTCAATTATGAACGTAATGCACCAGAATTTGACCTGTTTCTATATAAGATACATGCATATTTTGCTACTTCAGACCGATGCAAATACGGCTGAGAGATGTGCCTTTGGACAAACAATCATTCAGCAAATGAAGACCATCTTGGTTCCTTGGACTTAATTTTTTCAGTGACTAAGCAAATTTCCAATTTGGTGGTCATGCGAACAAACAGAATGTGCACTTTTGGGCTCAGCTTCATGACCATCAGTATCACCCACTTTGTGTGGAGAAAGTGATTGTTTGGTGTGCGTTGGTCATAATGACATTATTGGCCCATACTGGTTTGAGGATGCTAATGGACATATAGTTACTCTAAACAGGGGTGGCTCGTCTAGCTGGGCTGCAGCCCTCCCTGAAAAATGCAAGGCAAAAGATTCCGCCAAACGGCCAAACTCGTCTTAAATTTGGTTTTAGTTACGAAATTTCACAACACAATTTTTGGTGCTTCCGGCACCATTTTGGCTCAACGTTTCCTAGGAATCCAACAAAACCAATGTCTCCCTCTTTTCCAATGACGCCGCTTATGCGATGAAGTTTTCAGCACACTTGCCGATGAATTTGGCAATTTTGGGGCTGTCTTCGGCACAGCCCTAAAGGAAAGAAACCAAGCAATTGGCTACAAGAAACATGGTGGTATATCCGCCTATCGCAAAGCGTTTTTGTTATTTTTGACGATTAATTTAAAAAGAAAAAACGGAGGAAATATGATATTGACTGTGTTTACTACCTGATTTTCTTGGATATTGAATTTTATAATTAACTTTAACAATGCTTTTACTAGTACTTTGGCGATATTGGATTCAAATCTGGGCGCCAATCTCGGGCTGTGAAAATACAGTCCTTCGTTTATCTGCACCAGTGCAGCTTGCAACAGTAGGCTAAGCTGATGAGCTTTCTAGGGTTGACGTTTGAAGATGTACGGTAGTAGTTGGTGGATATCATTCTTGAAACAACAAAAGGTGTGACTGATTTAAAACATTGAAATGTGAAATTTTGAAGCATGAGAAATCTGGCAAGCCTATAATAAACATTCAAGTAGACCTTTTATTTTTTGGTAAGGCGAACATTGCAGCTGTAATTGATTCAGAATACAAACTATTACTGGAAAAGCATAACAATCCAGTGAAAGAAATAGAAATTTTGTGTGAAATCATAAACTGTTTGATTTTTTTTGGAAAATTTGAACTTCATTTGAAAGAGCATGATTAAAGTACCAGCTCAAAGAAAGTGGCTCTATAGCCTAGGTCTCGTGCCATGACATGGTTTGAATAAGATGCTAAGCTTTGTTTTGTTAACAATAACGCCTTAGTAGTCGAGCGGAATGTTCGAAGCTTAGTATGTGAGTGGTGCTGGATTCGACTCTAGCCTTTGCAGCTTTGGTGGCAGTGGTTATGTGTCATACTTTTGATGGGACCAGTTTAATTATTTTGTGTTTGTGTTTACACTTTAGGGTTTGGGTTTGGTTTCATTAAACTGAAGTGAATCTTTTCTATGTATCAATAAGGGCAACTGAAAGTTACGAGTTTGATAAGATTAGGACTGCTGGAATGACTTAAAGCACCACTACTTATAAAAACAGCCAGGGTGACAATCCTATATGTTTAACCAGAGATGAAATTTCGCAGCCCTCCCGGACATTTTCACCACGAGCCACCACTGACTCTGAACACAGAATAATGCATTGAACTAATAAGAACAAAATTCATGCTGACACTTAGGCAGAAGCAAGGAGTGGACATAGATACTGTGCTTCACTGGCAGGATGCACAAACATTGCATTGCTCCAATGCTTCACTTGAATACCGTAACTGTTACTTCCCTGGAGACAGACAGATATCCTGTTGCACTGACCACCCGTGGTCTGCACATTCTCAAGACCTATCCCCTTTGGATTATTTTCTTTGGAATACCCATAAGACAGGATCTATGGTAAGATTACCCAAACTATAAATGTACTCAAGAACAATATTTGAATAGAGGTCAGGAGAATTTCCCATGAGATATGGTATTGGGTTGATTACAAACGTCAATGTGCAAGTAGCCACAGTGATAATGCCAAAGAGCTTGTATCAAACACATTATAAATTATCAAGCTGTGCTTGCAAAATAGTGGTGTAGGTTGCAACAGGGGTGCATCCAGGGGGTCTGTTTGTGCTGTCATGACAGGCCCCTTTCTACCACAGGCAGGCTATTCAGCATTAAAACTGATGATAAAATATCAAACGCTGTCACTGCAGGTCTTCAATGTGGGTGGTTTAGAACAGGCGACAGCCTCCATTTCTTTTATATCATTGCATAGTACTATTACAAAACAACAACATCCCTACCTTGTCTAAATTGCGCCTGTGCAATGACATAAAACAATTAACGTTTTTGAACACTTTAAATTGATATTGCGTCAAATCCACATGTTTCGGAATTTCCTCCTTTGGCAGTGGCAACTCCAGTGCAAGCAAAGCTGTCAGAAGCACGTACACTGCCACGCACATGCAGAGCTATTTTGTAATATTTTGTTTCATGGCGAAAGGACACAGTGCCCAATTGCGATCCTTTTGTTTTGCAGTTTCAGCCTGAATTTTATCTGCTGTTTACACTTGCTACTGTAGTAGGTTATGACAAAATTAAATAAGCTTAGCCTTCTTCAGCATCATGCCAATTAATGTGGGTTTGTTTCAACTTCAACTAGATTTTTATGAGGAATTTCTCATAATAAAAGGCGCGACAGCTAGCCTCAGAAATTGTGGTCGCATTTTCTGAACAAAATATTAGTCAAGCATTATATTTCAAAAAAAGCCTTTTTAGAATTTAGTAGTTGACGATGTTGTTGTCTGCGCAAAAATCGTATATTGATTTCGAGTAAGTCACTTTTGCATTATGATGTAAAATGATCAGTGCAATTGCAACTCAATCGTTCTTTTCTGCAGTGATTTTGCAAGAATATTTATAACACCGCCATCTTTGACAGACAGCGCTCCACAGACGCAGTTGTGCGGCTGATTGTCAGCTTCGAGTTTATAAGTACATGTACGTATGGATAAAGAGCTCTCATTGCTGTATAGCTGACATTTGCTGGATGTTCGACAACCTAAGTATCTTTTCAGCACCATGTTCGAAGGAACAAACAATGAAACATTGATTGTGATGTAATAAATGTGCTGTGACCAAAAGCAATGATAATTTGGAAATCTTTGTGTGCTTTAACAATGAGATCAATACCATTATCTATTCTAAATAGTTAGTTGCGTTAGGCTACTAGCCCTTAATCATCAAGTTTGATTGCATTTTAGGTAGAGCTTGATCGATAAGTAGGGTTACAAGATTTTCGGTATTTCACTGGCCTGGCCGGTATTTTACTGCTAATTTAGCAGAGGCTGGTAAAAAGCCGGTATTTTGAAAATCAGTGCCCAAAAGTGATATTTTGAAAATCAATAATGTGCTGTGACTTAAAAAAGAACTAATTCCGAATTTCTCAAATTATGACTCTGGTACTAATAGTGAATCTTGTCAGGAAAGTTCCTTAAGCGAAGTTTAATTGCTGCTATTGACGCAATCCTTGGTGCAATTATCACATCACACACACACCGAAATGTACTAAATTGTCCATCCAAAATACAAGCAAATTACTTAAAAAATACTCTGCTCTGTTTTCCCTGTGCTGCTTAAGGATTACGACAGAGCTTAGATCTGGCACTGTTGACAAAATAGCTGGTATTTTTACACAGCTCATCTGCTTTTTGAAATATTTAAATTGAGTATTTTTGTATAACCTAGTGGTTCCCAACCTTTTTTGATGCATTCCTCCCTTTGCTTATTTTGGAACTTTTCATTCCTCCCATGTTTGGGTTCATAGGCTATAGTATTAACTACAATTGTAATATAACTTAATGAAAGTGGGACATAAACTATTGGTTGTCAAATAATAGCACTGAAGTTTGTCAGCAAAAACGTGTGATATTCCAGCAAATAACTTACAAATATAAAGTGATATAACTAATTAAAACAGCCAATGTCAACTTGCAAAAGTAGGCTAGCCGACAACACTTACAATGAATAGGTAACTTAACTATAAAGTGGTAATTCCTCCCCTAAACTCATGCAATTCCTCCCTGGGGAGGAATTTCTCTCGGTTGGGAACCACTGGTATAACCCTTATTTTGTTGTAATGAATAATGTGCCAACATATTCCAGGATCTGTGATTTTCTGGCACTAAAGAAAGGATGCCTTCACATATGTTGAATAATTAGCTAAGGTGTTGCCCACGGTAGAAATGACTGACATGAGTGGTGTTTGACACTGCCTTGCATATTTTTCTCCAGGTATTGTTCTTGCTTTGGAATTCGCTCAATGACCCTTTGTTTGGTTGGCTCAGTGACAAATTCATCTTGCAATCTGATGGAACCCACAAAAAAGACATAGTTTTGCACCGACTTCAAAGCTTATCTTTTTCTGGCCCATTGTTTGCTGCTTCTTTTTCCTTGTTTTGGATACCATGGTTTTCACCAGCCTTGCAATTTGCCATTTGCTTGTGTTTGTATGATGGCTTCTTAACAGCAGTTGATCTGCAGCACACAGCCCTGCTGGCTGACTTTGCTGTACATGCAAAAGAAAGGTACAGTACTTGTGTTTTTGCTTAATATATACCTGCAATGGTTTTCTTTGTATGGCAAAGACAGAAACATCTCAGTTGGAAAATATTTGATTAATCTTCAGCAGACATGATACTGAGGCAGTTTGCAGTCGTGAACAATGATTAGTAACACATTTGAAAAATTTTTATATACGTCTAATTTGCAAGAAGTTCAAAGAAACATGCCGTAGTTGATGGCAGTTCAGGGCTGTGGAGCTGGATTCCAAGCAATTTTGATTGATTGGAGCTGGAGCCAAACATTTCAAGATGGCAGAGCCGGAGCCTAAAATTTGTTTTCGATTCCACAGCCCTGGTTTGTGGGGCAAGTTAACATTTTGCAGGGTGAACATGAGTTGCCATATGTTTGCATAATTTTCTTTGTTTCTATGTAGACCAGGGCTTCTCAAACTTTTTTGCACATCACTTTCCATCAAACAGCATTTAGCAACACCTATGCTGGTGTTAAAAACAATTGCACAAATAATACAATGTTTTCCTGTATTCACTGAACAAAATCATTTTGGAGCCAAAGCCAAAAACTTTCAGATGCTTGAGCTGGAGCTAAAAATCTTGAGATGCCTAGACCTGGATCCAGAGTCTAAAATTTGAATTCTGGATCCACAGCCCTGGGTTGCTACATTGCACAGTTCCACTGGGAAGCAAAATGTGTGCTTACTTGCTGCTTCTTTGGTTTTATATTTTAAAACACCTCTCTGAAATCATGTGAAGACTGATAGTTTTGAAGGTGACACTATCCCAAAACACAGATGGATAACAGACAGGATTACTTATTTTATAACATGGTTTCTAAAAAGGTATATTAGCTCCTGATATTAGCTTAATGTTTTAGTTTGAGGCACAATGCAGTGCAATGTTTCCTTGCTTTGCAAGGTCTTGGTCTTGAAAGATCACAGTATTGCACAACAGACAAAAAAAGTTATTCTTGAAATGCATGCTTGAACTTGCATTTATGTCATGCTTTGTTATGATATCCAAATTTGTGTTTTTTGTAACAAGCGTTTTTGTTGCTTCTACTGGTCCAGTCATCACCATGAAATGACATGGTAAGATATAGCCACCTGGTTCTGATGCAACTTGTTGAATAAGTAATGTTTTTTTTTTTTGTTCTGGAAATGTGACTTAAAGCAGGTGTATTTTTTATTACAGGCCAATGATAATTTGATGATTTGCTTATTGGTGTGATTGGAAAATTTCTTGAACACGTTCAACTTGCTAAATAATTATTTCAGTATTTTAACCTGATCCCAGTTTTCTTGCAAAATAAGTAACTTACTGAAGCTTGGGAGCAAAATGTCTATTGTGTACATTTTTTTTCATGAAAATGAAGGCTATAATGCCAGTATTTAGCTAATATCTTTTTCTTTGTATTTTTTTATCAATGGCAAATGCTCACAGGACTTGTAAGCATCTTTGAAAGTATGAGTGCTGTTGTCAAAGTAATGTAGTTCCTAGTAACTCAGTTGCAGCTGATGGTGTGCTAGTTCTCTGTTTAAGTTTAAATGTGCACAGCTTTTCTTGAAGACCTTGGTGTTTGATTATCTCAGAAATGCAGGGAATGTTCAACTTTTTACATTTGGTTACTTAAATCTTACAGAAAATTTTTCCCAAATTCGCAAGTGTTGGATTGTACTTGTAAACTTATGTTATAAGGCAGGGGTCAGGAACCTTTTTAGCTAAGGGAGTCATGAAACCTACATATTTTTAATTGTATTTCTGTGAGAGCGATATAATATTTTTCAACACATAATGCAACTAACTAACTAACGTGTGCATTTTTAAGCAAAATCAACAATTTTAAACAATGGTAAATGTCTGACTTTTCTCTTTAGTAGCATACTTCTTACTGTTAATGCGACTTCTGCTGCTGCATGGTGTTGCTGATGACTTTGTAGGAAAATTACAGAAAAACTTTCATCCATAACGATCGTGTTTAGAAAATATCAAGCGAGCCAGATGCCGTCATCAAAAGATCCACATCTGGCCTGCAGCCCATAGGTTCCTGACTCCTGTTATAAGGGATGATGCAACACACACCTATTTGCTGTAAATAGTGAAAACTTTTACAAGTTTGCCGAGCCAGCATCTTTTGAAATTAGGTGATTTTTCATCCTCTAATGAAATATTTTCTGTTCCAGAGCAAAACTGAACAAGCAATGCTCGATTTTCAGCGCATGTGGGTCAGTCAGCGTCTTCTTATCATATATGTTTTGGAACAAGCAGAACATATTCTCATTTCAAGTTAGTGCATCTGATTTATAATTGCATTCAACTTGGGCAACATTCGAAGTTGTTAATGATGTCCGTGTACTTGTCATTTCCCAGTAATTACCACTGTTGTTGTGGGTCTGGGTGTAGCATTTTGAGCGATTGTTGATCTTCTCGTGAACAGTTGTGAAAACCACAGGAGTTGTTTCTCTCTTGCATGACTTGTAAAGGGAGTAGATGCATGTGTAGTACGTTGGAAGAGTTGAAAATGTTCCTAGAGCTTTCTTTTTAATGTTGGATGCAAAGCTTGCTGGGCTTTACAAAACCATCATTGTGTGCATGGTTGTTGCTTTTTGGACGTACTGTTTGGCTAATAGTGAACCGCAAAGTATTGTTATCACCATCTCCCTGAGGCATCTCATTTGACACATAAAAATATGAAATTTCATATTTGTTTCATTTTTTGTTTTGTTGAATAGATTTTCTGTTCTGTTCTTGCAATCCTCTCCATGCTTGGTTTTCTGTTATCAACAAGAATTTTGCTGAAAACATATGTGTCACAGGGCCGAAAAAGTTTTTTTAGCTACGTGAACAGTGAATCTGGTAAGTCGAAGGTAGTATGTTTGTTGCTGCTTTTGTGTCTCAGATGTTGTCAAAATTATTCTTTCTCTTTGGTCACATTTTCTAATCTGCATAAGCTATTGGAAACAGGCTGGTAGTTAATTGTGACTTTTGACAAATGAAATATGATAAGCATGTAAGGACATTTGCCCATTTATGTGCTACTAGTATTTTACTTTTTTAAATACTATTTAAAATATCAAAAATTCTAGTATCTAAAATTTAAAGTATTTGAAATCGCAGCATTTTAAACATTTGAAATATTTAGAAATAAAATAAGTAAATATACTGTCTAAAATATCGAAATATATTTAATTATCTGAAATGTTTAAACAAAGAATATTTAACTTACTCAAAATTTTGCTATGTTAAATATCAAAATGCTTGCTAGTGTACTTTGTGTTTGTTCCTTTAATGAGAGTTTCAAAAACGGCCCCACTAGTTTATCTGTAGCCTAATCAAAAATTCCAGCCCACTAGCTCGCTTAACAACTAAGCCTGCACAAACGCTGAACTGCATTTTGAGCTCAATCATTCTTGTATCACTGCGAATCCTGTTTGGAGAGTGAATTGCCGTTGTGATGATGGTTCTGGCTCGAAAGCAAAGTGTTGTTACAACGACTCAGTGGCAGCGCCATACCTGCCTCCCTGCGCTTGCAATGGTCTTGATCGTAGCAATCGACCCTAGTCTCCAGAAACAACTGAGCTCAGGGGCGTGGTCGCTCTGAGCTCAGGGGTGTGGTCGGTTGTAATTCGCTCCCGCAAGTTGATGTGATCGCAAATATTAATTTAACAAAAATGTTGCCGAATTACAAAAACACTACAACTACACAAAATCACTAAGGTCAATTTACGATTACTTGAAAATGGCGCAATTACTTTTATTCTGCTCAGTTGCAATCACCCCAACAAGCACGCCACCCTGAAGTAGCAAGGAAAACACGATATGAACAACATTTTGGTCAGAAGAACATAAAACACATTGAAAACATACATAATAAAATTGCGTGCTCAGACAAGAAGGTCTGTTGCGCTTAGGAATGAAATGTGTTCGGTCGATGCCTCGGTCAGTTTTACAGGCGTTGTTGGGCAGAAATTGATATACTTTACTTTCCGTGCTTTCACAAGTTTAGTCTTGAATTTCACAGTATGTTTGTCAATCCGGATAGTTCAGTCAGGGGTCACCAACATTGTGCACGAAGTCACACGCAGCGATCACCTGTGTCGCCGGTGGACCTGTTGTGTCGTCACCTAGACAATTGTCGTTTTTCGTCACATAGGTAATTGTCACTAGTCTGTGTCGTCACATAGATAGTTGTAATCATTCATTAACGATATAACACACTTGCAGGTAAATTGAAGAAACGTATTTTATTTCACAAGTGTACATCAAACCGGCAACCCTGCGCATTAACCGGCACCCAAGGACTGGCAAAAAACTGCTGACCTCTGCTTTAGAATATCCCGTTCCCGGTCGCAGCTGTTATGCAACGTATCGGACACAATTGCCTTGCGCAATACTGTACCCTCGATTACGTTTGGCCATCCATCAGGCGCAAGGCTTCCACCGTCTCGTGCGATTGCGGTCAAGAGTGTATCCCTATGCGACGCGGATCAGGGCAAATGCCTTATAAATGATGCTGCGTTACGTTTGCGACGTTACATCCACGTTTAAACCACAATGTTGCGCAGAACGCTCGCACCACGTTGGAGGAAGCGCAGCTCGTCCGATGGGCTTGAAAAAATACGCAAAGCAACTTGCTTGCAGTCATAACTTCATGTGGTTCACCTCGATGAACGTGGTTCAGGTATTTCGAGCTTTTCGTTCTTCAAGGAATTTGATCCAACTGGTCGTACATGAAAACGCCTTAAAGCATGGGCAGCGAGACTTTTTCAAGTGTGAAGTGATCACCCTTAATACATCTTTTCATCTATGTCGGTAGAATGTAACAACATAACCTGTCATTGCCTAAATCAGTGTTTCTCAACTTTTGATGTTTCGTTGCCCCCCCTCAGCAATATTCAACACCCATGACGGCCTGCTCCCACCAATAAAAAAAACGTAAAAAAATCGCAAAAGGAACAAAGCCGCGAGTTGAGGTTTACTCGAAGGCGCCGTGAGGGGGCGCAGGGCCTCGGTTGAGAAACCCTGGTCTCAGATAGCACCCAAAAAATACGAAAACGATGTACACGCGAATCAGCACCGTATGAGTCCTACTGGGTGTTTGATACACGCAAGCACTACTGGAAGAGAACGAACTCCTGAAAAAAAATAACGTAACAATTCAAGGTTTCTTTCAAGACTGCGTAGTAAGATGTGCATGGCCACGGTTGCAAATGATTATCTGAAATGTTTAAATAAAGAATATTTAATTTAATTTATTTAGTTAGAAATCCGCTCTCGCGCCGTACGACCAAAAACTTGAAGGTTGCGAACGTTGTTTTTACGTTGTATACTTCTGTACATGAATGCTGTATGGCAAAGCTTGTTTGTGTGCGCTTTCGAAAATACTGCGCGCTACTAACACTCACAGAAAATTAAATGCAACGTTGATTTACCGGAAAATGCTGTTTCGCAGGTATTCCACTGTCATTTTAACAGCAATTTCTTCCCCCTTTTCCTGGACGCGTTGGTGGGCGACGCTGTGGCGCCCGGGATTGGTCCTTTATTGATTGGTACGTTAAACATTTGAAAAATGCACTGCTCGGCAGATTGAATTCGGAAACAAAGGAAAAGCAATACGACAGGAGTTGCATTCTTTGTTTCGGTTGTGATTTCTTGTTGATGACGACACGCCGCTGGGCTCTACTGTTTTTTTGGTTCCCGTCGGACTTTTGATTGTCGTTAACCTGGAGGTTTAGATGGTCGCAACAGTTCGAATTGCGATACCTTTAAGATGTATGATTGCTTGAACGTCCGGGCGGTCATAGGATTTCCGCACTGACGATGCGCAGTGTTACGTGAATTCGACTTCCTATTAAAAACTTGATGATGGATTCAAACCAGGGCCCCGACAAGGGGATGGGTGGGGGGGCAATGCCCCGGGGCGGCATTTTTTGTGAAAAGAAGGAATAGAAAATGGCCTTTACCATTACTTAGTGGTGGTGGGGGGCGGCACTTCCCCCCATGTCGGGGCCCTGATTCAAACCCGTTACCTTTGTGGAGACTAGTTTCTCGGAAACATGAATGTGCAGGTTTGAATCTTCGCAAAAAGATGAAAGCAGAGGCCTGTCGGCTGATTCCTCGAAAGTCTACAGAAAACCTAGAGCTTTTATTTGTCGAAATACAATTCAAATGAATTTACTGGCCGAGTATCGCGTTGCATCTCCAAATTATTAGGTTTGTTCAAATTTATTAGGGGAGGGCTATGTTCACATATGTTGGAATTTATTATGGGGGTATGTTTAATTTTGTTGTAATTTATTAGGGGGTATGTTCGCGAATAAACAAAGCTCTGATCATGTTTGAAGTTTGCAAGAACTTCAGATCGTTTCGAAGTTGAACCGGGCATGTGTACGCTGTATGCGCTGTCAACAAGCAGCGAGCTGCAGCTCATGCTGCGTGACTGCTCGTGCAGCGGATACATGGTTACCGCTGAATCGCACAACAGACCATCGTAATATTGCTTTCAATAATTTTCCACAAATATCGAGTCAGTAGCTCGTGTGATCCCCCTGATCTTTTTACTGGCATTGTTGTTTCAAGCAGCACTTTAAAGTTTGTTTTACTTTTCTTTTGCCTGAACATGTTTACTGTCGGCAGTTGACAACATCAGTTTGGCCTTTTTTTCGTTATTTTGACTTCACCCCTTTCTTGTACTCTTGGCCGTCTTTGTTATTTTTTGTTGTTATTTCGCCGTCCTCGCGCAAAAAATTGCCAAGTCTTCTTTTTTAACACAAATCCCGACCGGCAGCGGGGCTTTCCCTAATCGTCATAATCGGCTCAGCGAGGCACAGCGAAACGCGATCGCACGTACACTTGTTCAAATGGCCTCCGGGGATTAAACTACGTTCTGTGGTGACCTCATTGCCAGGACCGAAAACAGTAGTTTTTGTCATCGTGAAACTGTTGGATGAGCAAACCATATGTGCGGAAGGCAAACCGCCAAGTGAGCGACCTTGCACAGTGACTCTGCTGGGCAGTGCATCTTCTATGCTTTTCTCAAGACAAGCTAGCCACCTGTAAACATTTTTGCAAACAGTTTGAAACAATACTGACGATTGCTTGAGAAACGCCGCACAGGTCATTGTGGATCAGCAAGATTGGTTGTTTTTTGAAAGTAATCAAAGTAATCAAACGCTTATGCAGGTTTTTCTTTCGTCTTGCCGCACGTGAACAACATTTACTTCTTGACCCTGTGCGAACGTCACGGATTGTATCACGTGATCCGGGGGTTATTCGCGGTCAAACTCGGCCTGGCCGTCTTCATGCTGTGCGTTGGATCGGGAAGCGTGTGGCTTCTATGTCTCTTCATTGCAAGGTTGGTTGAGAATATATCAAATGTTTCGTTAAAAAACAATGTGTGTCGACTCCCATTGCGTGGATTAAGTGACTGCCGTTTTGCTTTCAATAGGTATTAATTTTCTTTTTTCTTTGATCCCTTGTGGCAGGGATAAGGAACGTGTGTCCCGCATAACCGCTTATTATGCCCCGCATCAAAATCCTCGTTGCCCAAGTTAGAATACAACATTGCGTCAGAACAAAACTACATGACAAGCATATACATAGACAGTAAGTCAATAGAACTATCCCTCGCCCCTCATAGTTTACTCTGCTCGTTTTCCCCAGGAAGGCAAGTGTAAAATTTTAAGATAAAGTAATTATTTTTGCGACCTACCAGCGATAATTGTGGCCCGTGATAGTAAATACGTTTCCTACACCTGCTTTACGGCATCAACGAACTTTGATCTGTAAATTCTTGCTAAAGTATTACATTAATTTCAGCTGAACGTGCTGTGGATGAAAATTGTGCGAAGAGTAGTTGACCTTGTTGTCTTGCATTTGATTTAATTATTTTTAGACGCTAGAAGAGATTATTTTTAGACGCCCAGACGCTACATATTCTGTTTCTAAACCAAATTGCGATGCGAAGATACGGGCATTAAAAGACGGTGTCGTATGACTTGTTTTTTTTTAAGCAAGATGTAAAAACTCGAAGTCGGCGAAATTGAAATAGCCGACCGCCATGTTAAGCACTGCTCTTCACTCACCTCGCTGAGCCCCACAAACATCAATATTGAAAAAGAAAAAAATTTTGCAATCTGTGCAGCAATCGCATTTTCACGGAAGGCACCTGCAAACTCCTCAATCTGGTGATTTCCGACCTGGTCGACGAGGACTTCGTGCGACACAAGAGGGACCAAGCGGCGTCCGCGGTGCTTTTCGGCATGTCTTCGCTGCTTTCCAAACCGGGCCAAACCATGGCGCCCCTGGTCGGGACCTGGCTGCTGACAATGTACACAGGCAAGGCTTCGTTGAGGTTTCTCGACTAATTTATTGCGCTGACGCCGACGCGAGTTGCGGCGGAAGTGACATACTGACTCACGACGGAAGTGACGTTTAGCGCGACGATGCAGTTTTCAGTTAGACTGGCTTTGCATCTTGGCCGTTGTCTGTGTCACTGTTTTTTTCGCTACAAGAGAATTCCATCATTTGTTCGAAATAGCTCAAAAACCTTCTGCCATCTTTCTTTTTCGGACATATTTTGACCAAATTGACTTAAGTTTTTTTGGGTCATTAAAAAAGATTTGGTCAGTGACCGAAAAACAGCAGGTCTGTGTTCTTTTTGAAAACAATCGCCCATCCTCTTGCGAACAGTCTTGACGGCGTGCAGTTTTATTGCGTTGCTCTGCTTTCCTCCTCCTGCTGAGCGTTAAGAGCTGCGCTGTGTTAAGGCCGTTGGGCACAACAGCAGAAATTACGGTTCGGGCAGCTGAGTAGATCTCAAGAATATACTTGCATAGTAAAAAAACGACCTTCAAAGCACTGCAGAAAGCCTGTGTCACGATGCTGAATGGAATAACACATATGCTTGATGAATAAACAGCCGTGATTTACTTTCGATGTCTTGGCTGTGCTCTATCAGTTCGAAAGCTCGTTGAAATGATATACGAGTAG